>Ga0080006_1144387_pt1 | contig 72055 bp, 71 predicted proteins | sample RS3BMetagenome_FD_69209 | JGI IMG/M metagenome (GOLD analysis project Ga0080006, IMG submission 69209) | Ferric oxide microbial mat and aquatic microbial communities from Rainbow Spring, Yellowstone National Park, USA - RS3B (SPADES... ... | reverse complement strand
CAATCGCCGTTTCCGCCAGGATCGATGCCATCCAGCCCTTGGCGCTCAACAATGCCCCTGCCGACGGTTATTCTACAACCAGCCAACCCGGGGGATAGCCGGCACCTCACAGACGTCGACGCCGTACACCGGGTACATCCCCCGGTCCAGCGCGGCGATAGCCTCCAAGTGCCAGCGAACCGCCACCGGGTCGATTTCGTACGCCGCCAGCACCTCGTGCCCAGCCTGCTCGGCCGCGAACTCAAAGGCGCCGATGCCCGAGAAGAGGCCGACCACCTTCAACTGTCTTCCCCCTTCAAGACAGAAGCAGGAGGGCGCTCCCCCCTGCTCCAGCCTGTGAACATCTGCTGTGGTCGCTTTGCCTGAATCCGCTCCATGTTCCCTGTGTTACAATCACTGTGGAGGTGTGCGTCTGATGGCACCCGCTGAATCGGTCGAAGGCATCCTGGACTGGACTTTGATGCGAGACACTGCCAGTGCGGCACAGGAAGCCTTAGAGCAGAGTGGGGTCGACTTGCGCCCCCTTAAGAGCCCCGCGGAGTACAATACGGAGATCTATGGCCGCTTGTTTGACGGAATAACTCGCTTTCCAGCCCGAGAAGCCGCTTGCCTTGACGGACAAGGCGAACCCACGCAACTTGGAGTATGGGCCGTGTGCAAGATACGCGCCATTCTCTGGCTTCGGCGGGTCATCGACGGCCGCCCAGCCCTTTGATCTAATACTGCGTCCTGTGACGAGGGCCCGGCACCATCTCGACGGTTCTACCCCCGGCGCCCCGTCGCTCGGTCGCACCGATCGCAGACGTCGATCTCCGATTCCCGCGGTCCCACAAAGACGTGTACGGGCATCTCGGGCTCGATCCGGCGTGCGCAGACGCCGCACCGGGATCGCCGGCCCTCGTCTGTCCGCAGGTACTGGTAGTCGCCCGCCAATACCTGCTCGATGAACTGTTGCACCGTGGTCAAACAGCCATGCCCCATTTCTAGCCCTCGACCTTGACCCCCAGGGCCTTGACGATGCCGTCGAAATGGTCGTGGACCCACCTGCCGACCTTCCGCCGCTCAACCGCGCCAGCAGTCCGTCCCCGGGCCACCCCGTGCTCCACGGCACATTCCTGGGCGTCCTCGATGGCGGCTCGCTGTGTCTTGTGGTACCGCTCCTGATACTCAGGCTGGCAGAGGCTGCATCGCACCCGCCAGGGGTGTTCGGCCCGGTCAGGTTCGAATCCGACCCACATCATCTGAATCTTGCCGCCGGCCCACTGCCGGTAGCTCCGCTTGGGTATCTTCACGCTCACCCCGCTGCCTTCAGAGCCGCACGACCAAGCCGGACACGTCCGCGCTTTAAGAGCCTGCCGGTTGCCGGTGATCATCACGGCGTCGTGCCACGCGCCTTGGGCGTACCCGTGGAGCACCACTGGATCCACAGTCCCGCCCTCCTTCTGCCGTCGAGCCTGCATGCCTGAGATCGTCCTCCGTGACGAATCGCACCACGCCCAGGCGCTGGGCGATGCGCTGAAGATTGCAGGTGGCCCCCTCAAAGAAGCCCCTGCAGGCCACCTCGACACCGGCGAGCGTGGCCTTGTGGCAGACGAAGAAGGTGTCGTCGCGCCGGCACTGGCGCAGGATTTGGGCCGCTCGCCGCTCCGAGACGATTCGTTGGGGAGAGAACAGGCACTCCCTGCACCGCTCGGCCATCACGAGATAGCCGCTGCCTCCGGTCATGGGTGACTCCACCCGTCCGAGCCGACATGATGGTCCTGCGCGATGGTTGCATGGTACCGGTAGCGGTACGGGAAGATCTCTTCCTGCGTCGGAGCCAGGAAGCCGACGAAGCCCTCGGACTGCTCCTTCATCTGTCTGCGGAACGGCACGTAGGTTTCGTAGTGTTCCCCGGAGTCCATCTCACAGATGCCGAGGATGGCCCAGAATCGCTTGCCGTTGGTCAGCACGATCTCGCCAGAGGTTAGACACCAGCCGTCCTTGCGGTAGCTATTCGCCTTCCCGACAACGAATTTCATCTTCCGCCGACCGTCCTGTAGGTCGATGGCAGTGCCGAAGTCGGCTTGGTTCTCGAACGGCTGGGCAGCGGCGGCAGCACCCATATGACAATCACGCTCTTTCCTGCAGTGTCAAAACGGCACTGGCGGCACGTACACGACTTCCTCGCCCGCGGCCATGTCGATGAGTGGGACGCGCCGCCTTTCCGACTGGCGCCGCACCGCTGCAAGCGCATTGTCGACCGTCCCGGAGCGAACCCGCTCCAACAGCGTCGTCCCCGGCGGCACAACCATGCCGGGTAGGAAGCCGATCCGCTCCACCGCCTGCCCGCGCACATCCCGTGCGGGCACCTCCAACACAACGAAGCGCACGACCGACCCTCCCTTGGAGCGGTGATCAAGCGAGTCGGGAATTCTCAGCCGGCAGGGAACCGTCCACGGTCAGGCGGAAGGGTGGGGCCCCTCGTCCTCCGCCGGCGCCTTCGACTCCGCGTAGTCGATCACCGTGCCCTCTGTATCCAGCACGATCACCTTCGCCACGTTCGGGTCCATCGCCTGAAGCAGTTCCAGGGCGGTCTGCAGGATGCTCTCCATGCCGTCCGCTTCCGCGATCACGTACCGCTTCACCCTCGTCAACCTCCTTGCCTGCTCGCGGTGGCCCTCCGATACAAACCGCGCATCCGATCCTCCCGCAGAGCGGTGATCAGGCAAACGGCCAAAAGACCGCGTCTTGAAGCAGCGACACGCACCGTCTCGGGTGCTCGCCGATCTCCAAGAAGGCATCTTCGACTGTGTTCCACGAACGAAGCAGGGATGCCCACTCCGCGGATACCTCAGCCATGAAGTACAGCCGCGAGCGCCACGCCGGCACAGCCGTCAAGGCATTCACGCACTGCCCGAACTCTTCGACGTCTTTGGGGTGCTTGGGTGTTTTGCATACCACCCGGCCGCCCATGGTGACTTCAAGACAGAGAGAGGCGACGCTCTGCGGCGCGTTGCCCACGTAATTCATCACCTGGCGCACCTCGTGCCGAACGGTCTCGGTGCAGTGCCGGCAAACGCCACCGTCCACATCCGCCAAAGGCGGGCGCGAATCGCACACAATGCAACCGGTATAGCTGCGTCGCCGCTCGATCGGCGTGGTTTCCATCAAGTCCAGCACAGTTCCGATCTCCGCGCACACCGCCGGAGTGCCGTGAACAATGACGCCCTTGCCGTCAGCGCCCCTTGCGACGTACCGAAACGGCACACCGGCGGCTGTCAGGGCCCGTTCGACCTCTGCAAGACTGGACCCCAACTGCGGCACGATCACGTCTCGCCGGCCAGAGGCCAGCGCGCTTTTCGTCTCGTCCTCCAGAGCGATCAGTTGCTCGTGCCACTGGCGCGTGGCCGCTCGAACGGTATCAACCGTCCCTGCCCGAGAAAACGGAACGAAAGCGCCTAACTGGTGACCCGACTCCTGGCCCGAGCGCCAACCGCAGAACGCCTCCGTGAAGGCGTCGGCTTTGGCCACCCTCTGGGCCGCATCCATGATGAGTTTCCAGTTCTCCTGGGGGGACAGTCGGCCCTCGACGTCATCTGTGAAGAGGAAGCCCCGTTGTCCTTGGATCCGCGTAACAAGGGCACTGCCGTCGGTGTGCTCCCAGAGCCGGCGTTCTTCGCGCGTGGGTCGCTCCACCGCTCGACACCACTCAGAGGCATCCACCAGATGAATCAACCGGCCTCACCCCTTTCCCCAACCAACGCGAAAAGGCGCGCAGAAGCACGCCATTGCGCCATCTTTGAGTGCGGTCGGTTTGCGCCCCGACCCTGGCCGTAGCACGCCTGACCGGTCGGCCAGGCAGCGATGCGCGGTATATCCCCCACGCTTTGGGATGTTGCCCGGAGGTCCTGTCTCCTCTCGGGCCCTGAGATACGGAAACAGCATTCCGTATCTGTGATGCCGGGTGAGATCAGTAGCCCACCCGGAGGCCCGTAGCCGAGACTACGGCCTTTCAACTATCCACCGGGATGATACCACAAAAAAAGGGGGGCAATGCCCCCCTACGCGGCCAACAGATCATCCACGGCAGCCTTTCCATCTTTCATGGCCCGCTGTGGGTCCCCGTACCCTGCTTTGTACCGGATCATGTCGTCGGACTTCCACACCTGATACGCCCAGACCTCCGGGATCAGCCCGGACTCCACCACCACGACCAGAAGCCCCCGATAATTTTCCCTCCGCACGCCCCGCCCGTCCCCTCGCCGGCCCCATGTTCAGTGACTGCCCACAGATGCAAGAAGGCCGACGACCAGATCCTCCACCTGCTCCTCGACGACCACATGGAACTGCAGTTGCCCCGGCCCCGTCCGCACGAACTCCCAGTCCGTCAGGTCCTCCATGTCGAAGACACCAGCCAGAGCCCGCTTCAGGATCCCGCCGACCGTCTCGTTGCGCGACGAGTCCACCAGGAACACGGGACGGCCCTCGATGCATTGGGTCCCGAACAGCGTCTCCAGAAGGGCTCGCAACTCGGGCGTCTGCACGGCACCGTGCAGGTCTGCCCGGACCACCGGGTACGGGCCGTTGTCGAAGTCCTGCATCCACACCTGGATCTCTGCGTCGGGCATGCCCACCTCGGCGAGCAGCGCCTGGCCGGCGCCGATGAACTCGTCCTGCTCCACGATCCACGTCGTCGTGTAGGCCGTCCGCTTCCGCATCGCGGCATCCCCTCCAAACCGGCACTGTATCCGCACCCGCGCAATGGTCAGAAAAGAGATGTCTGACCGTGGCGATCACACGCGATCGGTTTCAAAGCGGCGGCCCCCGGCGGCATCTGGGCGAGCACATTGCACACCGCCTCGTGTGGCGGCGACTCGAGGCAGGCCAGATAGATACTTCCGACCAGCACATCGAGCCAGCCGTTGGGCTCAGTGTTCAAACCGTACGTGGCACCCAGGGCCGCAACCTTCACCGTGGCCTTAGACCTGCCGCCGCTTTGCCAGGCAGCCCGCTTCAGCCGCCAGACGCGCTGAACTTCAAGCATCAAATCTTTTGCAAATGCACCATCCGGGTCCGCCAAAGACTGCAGCATGTCCACCTTCGAGTCCCTCCAACCAAAGGGAAAGGGCGGCAGGAGAACCCTCCCACCGCCCCAGCCCTTCAGGCGCTCTCCATGGCTGAGAAGTCGATAGCGAGTTCCATCGCACTGCCCGCCTTGGCCCCGCGCCGCACCTTGGGTCGCACCGCCACCACAGGCATCGCATCGAAGAGTGTCCGGACCTTCGGGGCCTCGGCCGGCGCCGCAGCGGCGGCCGGAGCGAGCGCGGCGGCCTTCCGCCACATGTCCTCCGCCGTCTGAAGACCGTCCATGCCCCGCATCAGGGCCTGAGCTAACGCCAGCGTACCGTCATCGTCCCCGGCGAGGACCCGGAGCCCTTCGGCCGTCACACTCCCCTCGGCCGCGGCAGCCGCCTTCATCTTCTGGGCCATCAGTTGCAGCAGAGCGGTCTGCAGGGTGTCGCTGTACGCCAGAAAGCGCACCTCGACGTCCTCCGTCTGCCCGATCCGGTAAGACCGCCGCGACGCCTGGCGCACCGGGAACAGGCTCGTGCCAGTTTGCAGCCATAGGATCGTGGGGAACGCGTAGAGGTCCAGCCCGGTCTCGACCACCTTGGGGTGGCAGATGAGGAGGTCCCCGCCCGCCTTCAGCTTCTGGGCGATCCACTCCTCGCGGTCCTCGGGCTTCACCTCGTTGGACCGGAGGACCATCGGGTGGAAACCCCGGGCCCGCGTGATCTCCGCGAGCCGCGGCAGCATGTCGTGGGTGCCGGTGAAGGTCTGGTAGATCGCGCACTTCCGGCCCCGGCTCCGTTCCCGCTCGATGATCTCCAGAAGACGCCGTTCCTTCGGGTACAGCCCGTCACTGCCCGGCATTACCACCTGCGGAGTGCAGAGAAGGGCACCGCGCTTGTCGCAGACTGCCGGCCAGTCCATCGCCTTGTCCGGCCAGCCCAGCCCGGTCTGGATCCACTTGGCGAACACCGACAGGTCTCCCCGCCGCGCCGCGCTCTTGGCCTCAGCTTCGAGGATCGTCCGGAGGTGGCGGTACCCCACTGCGAGATCGTCCCCCAAGTCTATGGGGTCGGGAATCTCTGTGTACGCGGGCAACCACGGCGCCACGTCCTCGAGGTCGATGAAGGCGGTGGAGTCCAGTAGGTGCCGGCCATAGAGGACCGGGCTGATGCCCGGCCGCATCCGCGGCTGCTGCTTTACTCCGGAACGGCTGCTGCTGTTGCGCCGGTCGTCGCCCTCGGAATCAAGTTCCACCTCGATGCGACCGTACATGTTGACCCAGCGCGACGGGTTCCGGTAGTCCTGCCCGTCCGCCAGCATCTGCTGCGGCTGGATCCGCCAGAGCAGGTAGAAGACATCCAGGGCCAGCCCGCCGAAGAGGGTCCCGGTCAACAGCGCGACTTTATCCACCGCGGACGCGATGGTGCCCAGCGCCACGCCCTGGGCGCTGTCCCCTCCCTTGAGCTCGTGGCATTCGTCCGCCACGAACGCATCGAAGAGGCCCTTGCCCTTGCGCTTCACCGCCCAGGCGATCGAGCACCGCCGGACCGAGTTCCGCTTATTCACCTGCCGCTCCGGGTCGGCGGCGCGCTCACCCGCCACCGATCCCGGCAGCCGTCCCGGCCGGAACCGCTCTTGGCCGTTCTCGGCCTGCCAGAGTACATCGTTACAGTGGGGGCACCGCGCGTTGTCCCCGCGCCGGTTCCGGAAGGACTCGAAGGGCACTGGCCTGTCGTCCTTGTCCTTCAGGATCTCAAAGCAGGTCGGGCACCGCCAGACCGACTGCGGCACAACGACGCGCTCGCCCTTGTCGTTGGTGAACGCGATCTTGCGCCGGCGGTCCCAGATCGCCGCCGGGCTGTACGTCCAACTGAGTTTGGCTTGGTCGCGGCCGAACACGTAGAACTCCGGCTGGACGGCCGCGGTGCCCCGCAGCGTGTGGCAGAGGGCCAGCATGTCCGTGCCCCGCTCCACGATCTGCGCCTTGGCCCCCGGGATGATCGTCTGGATCTCCCGGACCCACTTGTGCAGCAGGTGCTTCGGGCACTGGACGAGAACGCGATACCCTCCCTTGTGGGACAGCATGCGGTGAACAGTTGATCCGCCCATTCTCGTCTTCCCCGTGCCCATGGCACCACACAGAATGACCCCGTTGCGGTACCGCGCCGCCCGTCCCAGGCCCTCCGCCACATCTGCCTGCGGCTCGAACAGCGGCTTGAGCAGGCTCTTGATGGCGGCCCCGCGTTCCTCGCCCGAGGTCGGATCCCACAGAGGCGTGTGCGTCTTCTGCGCGCGGGCGGCCAGGGCCGGCCCCCAGGAGGTCAGGTAGCCGTCCAGGTCCAGGGTGTCCAGCAGAGTGCCGTTCTCCCCGCCCTGGTCGGGAATGGTGATCTTCCCGTCCACCACCAACTGCGACAGCAGGTTGGACCATGCCTTGATGTCCCGGACCGCCATCGCCGCCCTGGCGGAGGCCCGGCCGAGGGTCTCCAGGGGGACGATCAGGTTGGCCTGCTCTCCCGCCTCGAGCAGGGCATCCGCCCACTCCGGGAGGTATGGCAGCGGCGTGTAGCGCCGGAACCACCGGGTCAGCGGTGTGCGCAGGTCGCCGTCCAGGGACAACAGACCGTCCCGCTGGCGATCCTCCTCTTCGGGGAAGAACACCCTGGCCATGAGGAGCCCGTGCGTGCTCCCGTCCGGGCGCTTGCTGAGCATCATCCGGTGCCCCAGCAGGCCGCCGCCGATCTCCCGCCCGTCCCAGATGTAGTGGTCTTCCTGAAAGGCGGACACCATGTCCGCCTGGAACTTCTTGACGACGGTTTCCGTCCCCGCCACGCTGGCCGCGTAGACCGGACAGGCCGCTTTGCGATCCTGGGCACCGATGATGGCGAAGTCACCCCAGAGAGACACACCGACCCCGAGTACTTCCTGCATGTGCGCACGCCCCGGTGGGGTGGGACATCACTTTCCCGCCGCCGCGGCGTCCTTCTCCCCCTTTGCGCCCGAAATCGTGAGCATGGTCCCGTCCGGCCGCAGGGCCGTGACGGACACCGTGAAGTAGTCCACCTCAAACCGCCGCATGTAGGTCTCTTCGAACCCGTCTCTCATCCGGGTCCCGGGCCGCTCCTCGATCCGCTTGCGCTTGATCGAGGACCCGCGGACCACATGGCGGAGATCCCCACTGCCCACAGACCCGTCGACCTCGCCGGAGGACAGCAGCAGCGCCAGATGGCCCTTGTGCGGCGTCACCGGTGGCCGGCCGGCCTGGCGCTCCCCTTCCTCGCCGAGCATGCCGCGGACGCGGCTCCAGAGTGGCGAGTCCAAGACACCGGCCTCGTCCACCGTGAACTCCGCCGACTCGAACTGCTCCACGTCGGCGTTTGCCGGCGGCACCACGTAGCTCGCCCCGTTGCGGGGCACATCCATCGCATACGCCCGCAACCCGTCGAGCGCGAAGGCATCGAGCGCCCGCTGCATCGCCGCGTCCTCGACGCCCTTCTCCTTGCGTCGGCCGAGGATCACGACCTGCTTATACGTCCCGTAGCCGAGCTGGTCCGGGAAGCGCCAGAAGCGGAGGTCTGAGTAGTGGAAGGAGAGGTACTTGGCCACATCCCCGCCGGCGTACGTCTGGGGGATGATGAACACGAGCACCCCGCGCGGCACGAGCCGCGGCGTGTACTTGCGGAGGAAGGTCAACTCCATCCGCTCGCGGATGCCGCCTTCCTTCGTGTCGTCGTAGGGGGGATTGGCCCAGAGCAGGCTCCAACTGTCGTGGCTGGTCTTCGTCGCCCGCTGCGCCACGGCATCCGCACAGAGCACCCGGTCGAGGACCTTCCTGGCCTCCAGGACCCGCCCGCCGTCGAGCTCGATCCCGTAGGAAACCGCCGCGGTGCCCTCCACGCACCGGGCCAAGGCCTCGCCTTCCCCTGCGCACGGGTCCAGCGCCGGGAAGGGGGTATCAGGGAACGTCAGCCATGACCGCACCAGGTCCACCACGCCGAGCGGCGTCGGGTAGAATCCCATCTTTTGCTGACCGATGAGACGCAATGTCGCACCCCCCATGGGTGTGCGCCACCCCGATGGTCCGGGGTGGCGCGAGTGACCACCCCGGACCATCGGGATTGTGACTAGGCGCTGGCCTTGGTTTCCGTGTTGGGCATCTGAAGGGGCATCTGGTAGAAGTGCAGGTTGCTGCCGTCGTTCCACGCCGTCAACTCATTGCCCTTATTGGCGCTGACCGTTACGGTCTCGCCACCGAGGGCCCGCAAGCCCTCCGCCATCTGCTTGCAGTTCACAGACAGGCGGATCCTCGGCCCAGTCACCTTGGCGTCGACGCTCTCCGCGCCCTCCCCGAGTTCGCTCCTGGCCGTCAGTTCCAGGGAGTCATTCTTCACCTGGATGGTGAGGACATGCGGCGGCTCCTGCTCGACGAGGGTCGAGACGCGGAGCAGGGCTCCGAGCAGGGCCCTCCGGTCCACAGCGACCGACGTCTTCCACTCCTTCGGCACCAGACTCAGCACATCGAAGAACTTGCCCTCGATCGCTCGCAGCCGGACCCGGATATCCCCGACGCGGAAGAACACGCCGGCCTTCTCCTGCACGATGTCCAGCTCGCCCTCCGGCATCACGCCGAGTACGGTCTGGATGTTCTCGGCCGGCAGCGTCACCGACTCGATCTTGAGCTCCGTCTCCAGGTGCGCCACCTGGAATCCGTCCGTGGCCAGGGCCCCCGCCTCCGTGAGGTTGACCCCGGTCAGAAGCGCACGGGCTTCGGTTCCCGAGGCCGCGGCGAAGCACACCTTCTCCATGGCGTCCCGCACACCGGCGGCCGGCACCCACTGCTTAGGCCACTCGACCTTCGGGTATTCGGTCGCGTCCTGGCCCTGCAGGGAGAACTTGGCCTTACCCCAGGCGACCCCCAGCGTGGCACCCGTTGTGGTCAGGTGGATCGGGCCACTACCGCAGCGGCGCAGCATCTCGAGCAGTTGCCGCGTCGGAATGGCGGCTGCACCGTCCTCGTGGATCGCGCACGCCGCCGACGACTCGATCGTCGTCTCCAGGTCCGTGCCGGTCACCGTCAGCCCTTCGTCCCCCGCTTGCAGGTGCAGGCAGGACAGGATCGCGCGGACCGACCGGCTGGGAACAGCCTTCGAAGCCGCCAAGCATGCCCGGAGCAGTTCCTCGCGTTCGACTTCGCACTTCACGCAACGCAACCCCCTTCGACTTGCGACAGTACCCAGCGCAGCATCGGACACGCCGACGCCCTGGGCAGTCTACCAATGCAGGAACAATCTGGACTTGACTGGAGATCCTATGGTCGGTGCAGATGCCCGCCGCAATTATGCAGGCGGCCAGAGGTGAGGACGTTTCCGGCCTGTTGGCAAAGCACCGGATCCCGCGTCACTTTGTGGCACAGTGGGCCCAGGAGTTTGCCGAGAGAAGAACTTCACCTTCATTCCAAAATGAATGATCCGCCGCAGTGCGGGCAGGCCTGCTCCGCCGCCTTATCCATGAGACAAAGTCCCTCCACGAACAGCAGCATTTCCGCCCAGGGAACGACACCTGCCCCGCCCCGTGCACCACCTCCTTCGCGATAAGTTGTTGTCGGGTGAACAAAAAGACGCACCACAATGGTACGCCTTCATGGGCACACCTATTCCATTGTTTTGGTAATCCCTCTGAATCGTAGCACGTCCGGTGTTGGGCCGGACAGCGGTGCGCGGTATAGCCCCCACGCTTTGGGACGTTGCCCGGAGATCCTGCCTTCTCTCGGGCCAAGAGATACGGAAACTGCATTCCGTATCTGAGATCTCCCGGCGGATACTGTCTTCCGCCAGGGCCAGCCGCCACGGGGACGCTGGTTTTGATTTGTCCGCGGCGATGGTACCACAACCAAACGAAAAAGGGGAGAGGGTTTTTCCTCTCCCCTGCCGGGACCTTACAGCAGAGCAAGCGCGTGTACAGACGTCGGCACCACCGAGTCCGCCACCTCGCTCCACGGAATGCACAGGACGGGCTCGGCCCCCGCCCCGACCCAGACGACCAGGCCCGCGTCCGTCGCCAGGACATACAGGCCGTCCTGATAGACGCCGTCCCCACCCATGACATCCCGGGCCGCCCGTGCCGGCTCCTTATCGGTTCGTACCGCGCGCCGAATCCGAGACGCAACCAAGTTCAGTGCCTGTTCCTTCATGCATGGTGCGCCTCGGCCGCGGCGCACAGATGGTTGGTCAGTGCCTGAAACCACGCACGGTCTGGCGCTTCACGCCGCACGAAGCCAGCGGTAGCCGCACGGGTGCGGTATTCGTACAACTCCCCGCTCAGCCGCGCCCGGAACAGATAGAACCACTCCGGTTCGCAGCCAATCGAAGCCTTGTCCGCCCAGCACAGGAGGCTCGGCTCGACCCCGGCCATCCGGGCATATGTCCTTGAGTGGTAGAGCACCAGGTCGCGGTAGTCCGGGCCAAACAGCCACCCGGCGATGCGGGAACCCAGTTCCGGGTGCTTCTCCCCTTCCGTTCCGTCCATGTCCCGGCAGCCGAGATAGCCCCAGTCGTGAACGAGTATGCAGATTGCGATCCGCCATGACGGGAGCCGGCCGTAGAGCCGCCTCCAAGCCAGCCAGACGGTGACCGGATGCCAGAAGACTTGATGCACTCCGAACAGAAGACTCTTCGTCCCGACCCGCACCCTGCCCGCCCTCCCCGCCGACGACAAGCGATCCCCGGCACCTGATCCGGCCCAGGACGTGGGCAACGCGACGCGCCAACGCCTCGTCCCCCTTTCCCCACCCGGGGGTTCCATCGTTCAGGAGGTGGAACTCCACCGGGACGGTCGCCGCCTCGATCTCGGTCTGATGCGACGGCACGCTCTCGCTGCCGTCCCGAACCCGCAGCCGTGCCGCCCGCACCGCGGAACGGGCATGTATGGCCACGCCGACAAACCCCGCATCGCGCAGCGCGAGGGCCTCTGCCCGCAACCGGACACCCTCGATCACGACATCATCGACGTCGTTGGGGATCGTGCGGAGGGCCAGCCTGGCCAAGCCCGCCTCGTCGCCGGCGCGCAGGGTGTCGCCCGCGGCCTGCAAAGCCGCCCGCGTCGGCTCAACCCCGCGCATCAGGCAGTGGAGCCTGGCGATCCCCCCAAGGGACACGGCATGAAAGCCGTATCGCGCGCACAGCAATCGCGCCACTGTGCTCTTGCCCGCGCCGGCGGGACCGGACAGATATAGGCGCACGAAGTTCATCCCTTCCGCCGCCATCTGTGTGCGGAGCCAGGAATCGGTGTGGGCTCATCTGCGAACGCGCACGGTGAGCAGGGCGAGAACCAGGAAGCCCCCACCGGCGGCCATCGTCCCGGCGCCTCCCCAGTGGCAGGCAAGACGCGCCCCGAGCAGGGCTGCCGCCCACACCGCGAAGACCGTCCCCATTCCGCGCACAAGCCCGGCAGCGTCCGCTGGTGCCTCCGGTTCATCGTCCACCTTTTTGCCCTCCACCCCGAAAAAAGGGAACCGGCGGGCAATGTACCCGCCGGTGTACCGCTGGCTTTCTCCGGTCGGCCCTCAGGCGGCCGCCTGCGCGAGGGCCTCGTTGAGGAGTCGCTCGGCCTTCTTGAGCTTGGCCTGCCGGGCCGCCCCCTGGAGATCCTTCGCCTCGCGCTCCGCGTCCAGGGCTTCCGAGAAGAGATCCTCAACCGACTTCTGTGGCTTCATGCGTTCATCCCCTGACCGTGTACTTGCGAAATCGTTTCCTCGCCGCATCAAGGTGCAACCTCTGACGTTCCCGCAGTTCGCCGTACAGTCGCGCGACGGCACCGCCTTTGGCCATCTGGACCGCATACTCGCCGTCAAAGAACTCCAGCATCCCGAGCAGTGAGTGCTCTTCGATGCCCTGGTCCCGCAGGAAGCAACGGTAGTTGGAGTCCGCGTCCTGCCACCGTGCGGCCTCCGACCAATCGAGACCGGTCTGGGCATGATCGAAGTCGCAGAAGAAGGCGGATCCGTCCCGGCGGACCAAGGCCTGCGCCCGGTCCCCCAGCGAGATCCGCCGGCGGACCAGCGCGGCCGCCGTCTCCTGTAGTTCGGCCAACTGCCGGTCAGTCCAAGCCGCTGATTCCTCGCCCGCCTCTCTGGCAAGTCGGCATCAGGTAGACGTCCGAAGAGTCCGCAAACCCGTGGCCGAGCAAGCGCAAGCCACCTGAGTCCACGAGGCTACGCAGATCCAATGCTGCTGTTTGCACGTGCTCACCTCATACGCGCGCGGACATGAATCGCTCCTGGTATTCCGCGATCGTCGCGCCGTACGTGAGGATGTGGTCCCGCTCCATGCGCAGGGCCGCCGGGTGGATGATCCCGTGTACACAGTAGGACACCAGTTCCCACCAGAGAATGTTCGCCCGCACGGCATCGGCCTGGTCGCCCACCAAAAACAGCTTCGGCTGCGGGTGCCGCACCACGCGCTCGCCCAACTCCAGGGCAAAGGCGCGCCCGGCGCGATTCAAGACCTCGCACAAGGCACCTGCGTCTGCCGCGGCCGGGATCGTCTGCCCCGGCACCCATCGGGTCCGAAACTGGTCAGGACCTGTCCACAGGACCAACCGCAACCGTACCCGCCTCCGTCCCATGCGGCAGGCGGGCCGGTTGTACCGGCCCGCCCCGCACCAACCTCTTCAGACCGTATCTCCGGGGGCATCTGGTCTAGTCGCTCACCAGTTGCAACTCGACGATTTGGTGTTGCAGAATCTCGATCTGGGTAGCGGCCTCGACGATGTGGTCGCGGGTCGCGCTCCGGTACTCCCCCACCAGGGATGTGAGCCGGCCCAGTTCATCGAGGTAGCCATCGACGGTCTTGGTCCGGATCTTGCGGCCGTCCTTCTGCTTGAGAAGCAGGCCATCGATCTCCTTGACGAGCCGGCCCACCTCGCCCTTGACGTGTTCCGCGGTCTCCTCGGCCACCATCTGCCGCTTCTCCCGCATATCGACGAGCGGGGCATCGACAAACTTGGCGCGCGGATTCAACTGGCGGAACCACTCGAAGAAGGCGGCCAACTGCTTGACCACGTGCTCGTGCCTGGTCAGGGCGAAGTGGACGACGCCGTCGTCCCGCAGCCGGATCACGTGCTCCGCGCTCATCAACGCCTGGAGGGCCCGGCGCACGTAGCCGTCGTTGAGGTTCTCCAACTGCACGGCGTATTCGCCCGGGAACCCGCCAGCGATCTCGCGCACGAAATCCGCCGCGGCTTTAGGCAACTCCTCCATCCCGGGCAGTTCGTTCACCATGGCCTCGGCCCCGGCCTTGAGCAGTTCGAGCTGCACGGCCTCGGTGTACAGAAGCCGGACGTTCGCCGCGTCCACGATCTCGACCACGACGTGCCGCACCAGATGCGCGGCGTTGTCGTCGACGGGGCGCACCAGCAGGGACACCCTGGCCTTGCGGTCGTTGATGGTGATGTCCTTGCTCTGCTCCAGCTTCTTGGACGCCGAGCGGAAGGCGTTGGACGGGTGGATCTTCCCGGGCAGGTACTTCGAGTCGATCCCCGCGGCCGCGAAGCCCTCCGCGAACGCGTCCGGGGACACCTGCACCCGAGGGATGGTGAACCAGAAGAGGTTCCCCACGAAGGCGCTTGAGGTCTCCTCGTCTTCCCCCGGCACATCCGGCAGCATGACCGCGGCCAACTCCCTGCGGTCACCCGCCGTCTTCCCGAAGATGTCCCGCGCCAGTGCCGTGGACATTGAATAACCTCCCTCGGGAGGGGAGGGCCCCTCCCGGTGTTCTTCAGATGCGGAACACGATCGCGACGGCCACAAGTCCACAGACCGCCATCCCAGCCAGCAGGGTGGCGTTGATCCGCCAGACCCGCGTGCCGGGCTCCAGCGGCACCGTCTCTCGGAGTCGCATGTTCAGGGTGAACAAGACCACCAGGAGGACCATGACCGGAGCCAGCAGGGGCCCGTAGGCCGCCCACATGCCGGGAGCAGACACCAGAAGTCCGAGCAGCACCCCGAAGAGGGTGACTGCCACAAGCATTGCCACCATCTCCTCGAGGGCGTTTAAAGTCGGAGGCCGGCAGGCGTATCCACCCCCCGGCCCCGTCGAGTCGTCCTATAGGGAACTGTTCCGCCTAAAGGCTTTGGAGCACCGCATCCATCTGGTTCTCCAAGGTGGGCAGATCATCCACCACCGTCGTCCACACCAACATCAGGTCCACCCCGAAATACTCGTGGACCAGGTTGTTTCGCATGCCCACGATGTCTCTCCACGGCACTTCGGGGTGGGCGGAACGCAGCCTTTCACTGACATGGCTGCACGCTTCTCCGATGATCTGTATCTGATACAGTACCGCGCTTTGTGTCTTGACGTCCTCCAGGAAGGCAGCGAGGTTCATGCCGCCGGCGAACTGCTTCACCAATTGAATGGCGGCCAAGGCATCCAGAACGTACAGCCGGTCATCCCTGGCCGTGATAGATCACCTCACGACCAGCGAGAATCTGCTCGCGCAGATACGGCTTCAATGCCCGCTTCGTGACCAGATCCACACGCCTGCCGATGGTTTCAGCCAGTTCCCTCTGTAGCGCCGCGAAGTCGAGCAGGGACGCCCGAACCATCGGGGCATACTCGATCAGAACGTCCACGTCGCTATCCGGACCGAAGTCATCCCGCAGGACCGACCCGAACAGGGAGAGTTCCGTAACGCCATGGCGCTCACACAGAGTCCGAATCGCGTTCCGGTCTACGCCCAACCGCATCGCTCCTCACCCGCGTGCAGCATAGCACGCCCGGCTATGCCCGGTCCTCGACCACGCCGCCCATGATCTCGGCGGCCGCCTTGTTGAGATCGCTCGTGACGATCACCTGGTCGCAAAAGGCCATCGCGTCTCCGCTGTGCGCGCCCGCCTGGGCGAGCACTCCGAGCACGCGCAGGTCCCGTTTGGCCTGCTGGGCCGCCAGTTCGGCCTTGAACTCCTCGCTGAGGCCGCAGAGGCCGTCCGTGATGAGCACGACGTCGCCGTGCTTGTACGGAGATAGCGACTGCAGCCGCAGCGCCTCTCGTAGCGGCGTCTCCCAGTCGGTTCCACCGTTATAGAAGGTGGTTGCGAAGCCCAGGAGGGCTTCAGGGTCCATCTTGCCGGCCGGGAACTCGAACGTCTGAAACTGCCCGGCACTGCTGAACACCACGCCCGCGAAGCCCCGCTTCTGGCGGTGCGCGATCTCCAACAGGCCCAGGGCGATGCCCTTGATCAGCGCCTCCTGGCGCCCCTTGGTCGAGCCGGACACGTCGCAGAGGACGATCAGGGGCCCACGCCCCTGCCGTTCCCGAGTCGCCTTCTGCCATTGCAGGGCCTGGCCGGTCACCAGCCGCCGGACCCCTTCATATCGCAGCACCGGGTGGGCCAGCAGCGCGAGCTCGGACGGCAGGAGGCGCCGGACATCGTTCCCCGGCTCCACCCCGACCACTTCCGCCGGCTTCGCGGTCACCCGCCGCCGGTGAAGCCCGGAGGCAAGGGCGCGCATCGCGCCGACCATCGCTGCCAGGTCCTTCATCTTTTGCTCGCGGGTGAGTCGCTGAGCCAGTTCGACGCGCCTGCCGAGCGGCAGGTGCTCCAGTTGCCCGGACTCCAAGCCCCAGGCGGCCAACACAGCCTCGGTCTCGGATACCTCCTTCTTGGCCGCTTGCGCCGCCGCGCGGGCAATCGCCCTCGTCTGCTGCGGCGTTAACTGGATCGAATCGCTCTCCTCAGAGGACGCCGGCTTCTTCAACTGCTGCTTCTTGAGTTCATCGAGGGCGGCCTGGCCGGCGGCCATGGTCCCGATCGCGGAGAGCATCTCGTCCAAGACGGATGTCTCCCGCGTCTGCGCCCATTCCTTCGTGGACCACGACTTCTCAACCGCGGCGGCCTGCCACGCCGCTTCCTTGGGCATGGGGGCGACCATCTCGGGATTGGACTTGTACAGCCCGGCATGCAGGTCGGCCAAGAGTCCCCCGAAGCCCCGATGCACATCACGGCCGGCGGATCGCAGTTCCCGCAGCGGGCGACACTCATCGAGTGTCCCCCGCCATGTGATATCGTCGAAGCGGTCATGCCCGACGACCCGGTGCTCCTCAGGCTCCTCTGTCGCAGGCAAGGTTATACGCCCCCATTGCGATACCGCATGGCCATGAACCGGGAATAGGCCTCCTTGGTGTACCCGTCCACCCGTTCCAAAGTAGCTTGAATCTCGGACGGATCCTGCCCACGCCCCCGGGCCCCGTCACGCAGTTCCTCAATCCGCTTGCCGGCCTTCTTGATCTTGCCGGCGGCCTCATTCATGGCCTGTAACGTCTGGGTGTTTTGCGCCGGGTCATCGCTACCAGAGAAGTCCGCCGCCATCACGACGGCCCACTGCTCTTCCGCCGCATCCAGAAGTTCCTCGGCCTCGCGGAGAGCCGGGTCGATCAGGTCCAGCAGTCCCTGACGGACCTTGACCTGCTGGTCTGGCTCCTCCCAGAGCGCGTCAGCCAGCACGAGCAGATCGTTCGGCTGGACCTCGTTCCGGCCGGCAAGCAGGGCGTTCGCCTGGGCGAGGCGCAGGCACCACTTCCAGCGCCGGTCCGAGACTGGAACCCGCCAGACCTGACGAGAAGCGCCCCAGATCTTGACGAAGGTGTCCTTCACACCGTCCCAGCGGACGCCCGGCAGGAGGTTCGATGCCGCGTCGATCTCGGCCAGAGACGGACCCGTCAGATCCTCGCCATCGGGCATCCCGAGCAGGGCCAGGAAGTCGCCGTGGTCCTTGAGGTAATCCACCCGGTACCGGAGGCTGAAGCGGTCCCATAGGGCCGTCAGGGATTCCTCCTGGGGCATCTCGTTGCTCGTGCCCACCAGAGTCCGCAGTGGGATCCGCACCGACTGGCCGGCATTGACAACTTCGCGCTCATTGACCGCGTTCAGGAGGCTGTTCAGGGTCGCGGCGTTGCACTTCCAGATCTCGTCGATGGCTGCGATGTCCGCGGTGGCCAGGGTCCCGTCGAGGTTGCGCGCGATCACGTCGTCCTCGATGAGCCGCTTGGCGCTGACCGGGCCGAGCAGTTCGTCCGGGGTGGACGTCGGGGTCAGGGTCGTGCGGAAGAATCGCCCCCCGACGGCGCCGCACACGGCCTTGGCGAGTTCGCTCTTTGCCGCTCCCGGCGGGCCGATCAATAACACGTGCTGCTTCGCGACCAGGGCCACAACGAGTCCGTGGATCACCTGGCGCCGTTCCAGAAACCGCTTCTGCAGGGCCAATTCGAAGTCCAAAAACTTGCCCAACGATCTATCCCCTTCTTCTGCGAACGTCTCGACCTGCGCCCTTGCGAACCCCTGTCCCCCTTTCCGGGCAACAAAAAACCAGGCACAGCCCGTGGCCGTCCTGGGATGCTCCCGCACGTTAAGATGCTTCTGCCCGAAGACAGAGCGTCCGCCTCGCTGGCCCGGACGCGAGCCCGTTGCCGTCACAGAAGGACGGCCAGTGCTCTAAGCCTCGCACGTGGCTTGCCCGCCGGTGTCTGACTCCGGTCGGGGTGTTGGACGGGAAACTGGATTCCCGCCCACAGAGACCGGCAACACCTGGAGGTTGCCGGTGGCGCCAGGGTGACGCCGTCTGAGACAGTCCCTTTGTACCACATCCGCCTGAAATGAAAAAGGGGCGGCCGTAGCCGCCCCCTGTTGCGACGTGATTGCCAGGTGCAGTCTCAGATCTCCCGGTCTCGAAGGCGCCGGGCCGCCGCTGCGGGCATCACTGTCCACGTCTGTCTCGAGGTTTGATGGCTCCCGAGCCGCCTTTGCACGCCGCAGCAACGCTGTCTGATACGAGGCACCTCCTTGCTGGGGCTCTCTCAGTTCCAGGGCACTGAGCTGCCGTCGCCCCTGGGCAGCAATCTACCTCCTGATCGGCCTCCCTCAGTTTCTACGGCGCTGAGCCACCGCTGCGACACGGGAAGGAGGCGGCGACTAGCCGCTAGGCACGCCCTCTCCGTTTCTACGGCACGGATCCGCCGCTCCATGTCGAGGTCTCTCAGTTTCTGCGGCACTGAGCCGCCGCTGCGACCGCCGTACCGCTCGATCCTTCTCCGTGAAGGATCAAGAGGACTCTCCGCGAGAGGGTCGTGCGGGCGCCCTTTCGGCAGCGCCCGCGCGCCATTCCCTATCGCATCGCCTTTGCTCCAACAGATGCGAGCGCTTGTCAGCCCTAACTCGCAGCCGGGGTGCTCTCACCGCGCCCGGCCCCAAGCAGGTTCAGCGCCGCGTTCGCATCCTGGTCGTACGCCACGCCGCAGCGAGGGCAGCGAACGGTCACATCGGCCGCATAGTCAGCGGCCACCACCTGCCCGCATACGACATGGACGCGGGTCGTGTTCTGCGCCGGCTTCTCCACGACCCTGACCCCGCGGGCCGCGCACGCCTGGCGCAAAGCAATTCGGAACTCGCTGGGTGCGACCGCAACCCGCCGAGCCCTTTGAATCTTGTTGTCCTCACCGTCTTCCGGCTGGTCCTCTTGAGCGAACTTCCGCAGATCGAACTCCTCGATTACGACGACCGAAGCCCGCTCCGCGATCTCCTTAGCGGCGATGCGATACATGTCGCGGCGCCGGGCGAGAACCTGCTGTCGCATGTCGTCCTCGTACTGGTACAAGTGCCAATAGTCGTGGTAGTACCATTCGTGCAGGCGGCCAAACGCCTCCGTGTCTCCCTCGACCCGGTGCTCCTTCCACCAGCGATAGAGCCTGATCAACCTCTTCGGCGACTTCCACATCGCAAGGTGTTCGGTCTGTTCCGACAGATCGGCCGAATCGAGTCCTGGGATCACATCACGCAAGAACGCCTTGATCCTGTTCATCTTCTCATCGCGGAGACTGCGCAGGTCCGAGCTCTTAGCCAACCCGGCAAGTATGTCGTCAGGGCACACGACTTCCTTGCGGGACCCGTCTTCTCCCACCGCGTAGGCCACCCGTGTCCCGCCGTTGGGCAGTGCGCGCCAGCCGATGTCCACGCCAATCGCGGGCTTCGCCGCATCCGCGGGAACAGGGGCAGGGACCCGCAGGGTGAGGTGGAGTCGATACTCCCACCGCGCCGGGCCGACCAAGCGCCGCGTCACATCCGCGCCGACGATCTCCGCGCCTTCCGGCAGGGGCCGGTGCATGACACACGGCAGTTCCAGCCAGACCGGGGCGCGTCCCTCCGATCCCACTCGGATGCGGCACTTGGTCCGGGCCCGCCGGCGACGTTCCCCGCGGCTGATGTGCTTCCAATCGGAGAAGTCCACAGGGTCGATCTGGACCATCGTGCCTGTCGCCAAGTCTTCGGCCGTCGTCGGCTTCTCGCCGGCGGTGGTAATGATCTGCACGACCCAACGCCCCTCCCCGGTGTACCGATGCGCTTGCATCTGCTCCCCGGACTTCAGAAGGACCTTATGCGCGGTCTCATAACTCCGGAGGACGGCATTGTACGTCCCCCAATAGAGCCCGCGGTCGCTGAACCACTGCCGGGCCCGCTTGACCGCGGCCTGACGCAGCGCGTCGTTTTCTTCGAGGAGGGGCTTTTGCTTGGCGATGTGCTCCGGCTTGATCTCCTTGATCCGTGCGGCCGTCGCCTTCACCTCGGCTTTCAGCCGAGCGATTTCCGCCTTGGTGTTGGCATCTACGCCCGCGTTTCGCCGCTCGCGCTGGTTGACGCCCTTGATCTGTCCCCGGAGTTCCTCGATGCGGGCCTTGCAGGAGGTGATGTGCGCGTTAAGTTTGCCAAGCTCGCCGTCATCGAGGATCTCGCGCATCTTCGCCCGGTGCCGGCGGTCGATGTCCGCCAGGCTGTTCCAGAAGTCGTCGGCGAGCACGAGTTGCCGCTCCGCCACGGCTGGCAATCCACCTTCAGGTGGAAGGCACCCATACTCGTAGACGATAGCAACCTTGTCCGATCGCTTCTTGCCGAAAGGCACCCTGACCAACTCCTTTATCTCTTTTGAGCACGAGAAAGCCCAGGCGCAGCCTTTGGCTGTCCCGGGCCGTTCAGGTCACTATGACGCGCCGTGCATGTCCGGAGATCTCTCTCAGATTTGACGGTGCTGAGCCACCGCTGCACCGAGGCGGTGCCGAGTCTCAGCCTCGCGTTGTGCCTCCTCTCAGCTTCTACGGTGCTGAGCAACCGCTGCACCCCGCGTGGCTGGGCCGGACTCCGTGATCTGGCCGCCCTCTCAGCTTCTACGGTGCTGAGCAACCGCTGCACCTACACGGCAGACGGCCCCTTGGTCCTCGTCACCAGGCTGCTCTCAGCTTCTACGGTGCTGAGCAACCGCTGCACCACTACCTGCGCGGATATGGCGACCTCGCGGTCCTAGCCTCTCAGCTTCTACGGTGCTGAGCAACCGCTGCACCCGCGTAGGGACGGCGTGAGGCCTGACACATTCACACACTCTCAGCTTCTACGGTGCTGAGCAACCGCTGCACCCATCTCCCCGTCCCCGGCTTCGCGCCGGAGTCCGGCTCTCAGCTTCTACGGTGCTGAGCAACCGCTGCACCTTACCCAGAGGTCTTCAACGCGGCAGGCGAGGGCGCTCTCAGCTTCTACGGTGCTGAGCAACCGCTGCACCATCGGGACGGTTAGCGGGAGCATCGCGATTAGCGGTGCTCTCAGCTTCTACGGTGCTGAGCAACCGCTGCACCCGGCAAACACGTTCAGATCACCGGCGATCACCGAATCTCTCAGCTTCTACGGTGCTGAGCAACCGCTGCACCGTCTCGATAAACGTGGTCACCCCGTGGCTATGGTTACCTCTCAGCTTCTACGGTGCTGAGCAACCGCTGCACCGTGCAGATCGCTTTTCTATTATGATTATATCATGACTCTCAGCTTCTACGGTGCTGAGCAACCGCTGCACCAGCAATACTGCGCGTGCCTTGTCCCGCAAGGACTTGCGGGACGCTCTGCGAGCGGGTGGCTTAAGTGCGCTGATGCCGGGCTCGCCACCACAGGCACATCATACCGCGAGCCCTTCTGCGCCAAGATGTGCGAGTGCCTCCCAGACCAAACTCGTCATCAAGGTGCTCGCAGACGTGCGCCTCGGGAGCAGCATCCCGGTCTCGTCCCGACCAACCACCACCTTTCCGAACAATAAGCAATGCCAAGCGCAGTCTTGCGCCTGGCATTGTTCAAACACTACGCCTGCTGATTCTGTCCCTCAAGAACAGAGCGATCGCCTCTCTGGCCCGATCGCGAGCCCGGCGCCGTCATCAAGGACGGCCTGCGCTCTAAGCCTCGCGCATTGGCTTGCCCGCTGGTCTCTGTCTCCAGCCGGGAGTGTTGAGTGGGATCCTGACTTCCCACTCAGATTGGGCCAGGGATACTGACATCCACTGGCGGCCGAATCGGACGAATCCGGCGCTCTCTTTCTACGCGTTCATTTATATCACACTCCGTTTGCTTCCTCCAGCTAAAGGCGCGGGGTGGCCAGCATTGGTCACCCCGCCTGTCTACCGCTGGCGCTTGCTCGCCGCAACGACCGCCTAGAGGGTGGCGGTGGAGTCCTTTCCTCCAAACCACACGGGATCATGCGTTCGTCCCCGCGTAAAGACACCACCAAAGCATCGGGACTGGCCTGGGGTATGCCTGAGCGGCCACAAGGTGAACAGAATCCCCATCGGACCCTCGGAAGGCCCCCTACGCGGACGTTTGCGCCGGGGTCGTCTCGCCCTGCACCCGCCACCGGCCTCGGCCTACCTGGCTGAAGTCCGAAGACTTCTGCAAGACTTGCCGGACCTTCTCACGCCAGTGGTGGTTTCCACCGCGGGTGATCGCGAAGGATTCGATCTCGGCATAGAGGGCAGATAGTTCTGCTTCCCCGCCCAGAGCCATCAGGGCCGCGTATACGGCGCCCCGCCAGGTCGTGTTCGGAGACAGCCGCAGGTCCCACTTCACGCGCTTGGGCACCACGCCGGCAAAGATGTACGGGCTCTCCCGGCGGAACACCAGGAAGTCCTCATGCATGATCGCCAGGACCTTGCCCCGGTATTGCCGGTTCGCGGACCGCGTGTTGTGCTGCACCTTGACCAGCCGGTACGCCACAGGCCCCGGCTTTGGCAGGTCGAGGGCCAGATCGTACAGGCGGCCCTTGCGGCGGATGGACCCGACCAGCACGCCCACATGCCCGCCCACGTCGACCCACTGCAACATCCGAGCCAAGGCCCGGCCCGACAGGCTCAGGAACTCCTCATACGTGGGCACACAGGACAGATCCCGCGCGTCTCCCTTGCCCCAGATCTCAGAGTAGCGGTACATGTCCCAGTACGGCCAGTGCCCGAGCACCATCGGCGCCCCGCGGTTTGGCTCATCCTCGAGCACGTTCCACCCGCCGACCCCGACCGGCGGGTCCGGCCGCAGGTCGTAGCAGTCGCTCTCGATGCCCATCGCCGCGGCGACTTCGCCGGTGGTTCCGCTGCCCGCCATAACGTCGATCACCCGGGCCGGCTGGAACCACCCGAGGATCTGCCGCACAAACTCGCCGCCCCAGTTGCCCGGGTACGCGGCATCGCCGCCCTGCCCGCGGTTTGGGCAGGACACCACTGTTGTTAGCACAGGCTATTCCTCCATTTGCGGAGTACCAGTCCACAGCTTTTAGCCGCGGGGAGTAGGGACCTTCCCGCGGCCAACGTTGGCTCGAATGGCACGATCCGTGTTCACTTTCCGAATAGCGAGTGCCACCGGAAGGCCGCGCAACGTCCATCTCAAGACGGATGCCAGGTCGGAGGGCGGCCAATCCAATGCGCCCACAGCATCGATGACCGGCGCTTTGACGAGATCGCGCAGTGCATCCAGCTTTTGCTGACTCCATGTGTCGCGACCAGATTTGAGCCGGGCGAAGTCCGAAAACTTGGCTCGGGATCCTTGCCGGATCAAGCGACGAATAGCTGACGTCAACTCGGGATCTGGTTCCTCAATGTTCGGCAACGGTGGTAGCGACGACGGCCGCTTCGTGGTGACGCGGTACCGAGATCCGCTTTCATCCAACGTGCCCAACAGCCAATCTTGGAGCGACGCCACAAAGTGTTGGGCGGCTTCGTCTTCGAGGCCGAACGGCGCGATGGCATACACTGTCGTACCACAAACCTCAAACCCGGCACCCGTCCAACATTGAGCCAGCTTTTCTGGAAACCGGCCATCACGCAATGCGATGTACGCCGTTTCGCCGGGAACACCCTGGCAGCAAACGTGGGTAATCGCACCACCGGCATTCAACGCCTCAATGGCTGGCGCCAGCAGTACGTCGATGGCGGCAGCACCCAGAGGCAGATCGAGATGCACCGTGGGATGCCGTTGTCCTGGCTGATCGGAAACCGGAACACAGCGTACCCGAAACTCGGGTGACGCGACGAACGCGCGCATGAACCGTTTGCCCCACTGAGAGGACCAATCCGCCGCGCACACGTGAAGCACGTGGCTCGGCATGTCCAGGGATTGTTCCTGCGAATATATGCTGACGGTGACGGTGCCATGCTCCGGACTGGCCAAGTCGCTAGTGGTACTCCAGACCTCAAAATGCCAAGACTGTCCCTCGGCATCTCGCAGCGTCTTGTCGCATATTGGAATCGCGCCCATTAGTTCACACCTCTCTGTAAGAAGACATCCATTGTGCCAGAACCTTCATCCAAGCATATCCATCTGAAGCCGAAGACGGTGGGGCTTCAGTGAGATCGGGCCACTCTCCAAACACTGGCAGCACCTCGTGATAAAAGGCAACCGGATCCAGGGTGGCGATCCGAATTGCCAACACGGCGGAATCCGGTGCGACAAACTCGACCGAACAGGGCATCCCTCCAAGGTCGTCCCGCCCTTTGTCCCCTGCGGCTCTCAGAAGAGAGACAGCGCAACCGCTCGGGTCGGCCCCACTGCCTGCGCTTCCGCGCGTCGGGGCTTTCTCTGACCCCGCCCTTCGGGTTCGGCCGCGGGCCCGGTCTCAGTGAGCGGCTTCTCCACACGTTGACGCCGGGCCATTCCCGCCGGCACCTCCGCGGGGAAGGGCAGGTCATCCTTTGCGCCTTCCCACAATGTGGCGAGGGCCCACCCGTAGTAACCGCTGGCGCTCTTGTCGCCCGCGTTATGGATGTGAATGCGAGCCTCTGCGATGATCGACTGGCCGACCGGGGATGCTACGACCCATTGGTACTCTTCGCTCGAGTAGTCGAGGAAGCACCAGGCCGCAAGCAGCGACCCCCGAGAGGGGTGTGCGCCGCGGATCAGTTCCGCAATCTTGTCAACGCACGCCGGAGGTTCGTCACCGTGCAGGTACTTACGACCCCGGGCGACCGGCATCGTGTCCGCGCTCTCCCGCCATATTTGGCCGAAGAAGCCCGGCCTCTGATAATCGCTCCACGGCTTCCACTGGCAACCGAACGTCTGCCAGCCTTTTGAACCGTTGAATAACCCTGGATACGCAGCGACCTGCACGCCTTCCCGTTTCTTGACCTCGACGGAAGCCACCAAGATCATCGGCACCACACCGGATGAGATCTCTTGCTCGTGGGTTAACAGGAGAGCGTCCTCCCACTTGCGTTGGCCCAGAGGGTCGGCGCCCCAAACATCGGCACCCCAAGCACATGACCATTCCGGGTTGTCGGCGCACAACGTCTGGACCTTGGCCATGACGTCACACATCACGACTTCACGGACGGCCGCCCAATCGAAGTTGAACTCGCGGCGACCCCGCTCCTGCCAGTTCCAAGGATGCTGCTCCGGAGCGATGCCCGGCTCCTCCTGCACTTCAGACCACCCGCCGGTCACCGATTGTCTCGCCATCATGGCATCCTCCCCGAATGTTCTATCCCTGCTCCGCGCTGCCGTCAGAAGAGGCTGAGAGTCACCGCAGGCGCTGTCCGCGTCCCTTTGGTCACTGGCACCGCAGGGTTGAGGGAACCGCCGCTCTCCGTGGCTCTGGCTGCCTCCGGTGGCCGATTGGTGCCCCAGTGACGGCGCATGTGCCACTTCCGCCCCGGCGCTGGCGCCCGGCCGCGAACCGCGGCATCAGCGATCTCCGTCCACGTAACGGTGAACTCACAACGGCTGACTTCCGGCCCCACCCGCACGCCATTTTTGGCCACGTCACCACAAGAGTGGCTGCTTGCCCATCCGAAGGTGCCACATACCATACGCGCGTGCTTCGCTCTCTGTTTGGGCCACCTACACGCGGCCCAGAGGATTCGATTGCGGGCATGCTCGTGTTGGTAGAGCCCCAGGGTGTGATGGATGGCCCTGGCCCGCATCAACGCTTCACGCGATGGCCGGCGCGTCCCGCGGCGTCCAACCGCGATCAAGGAGTGCGCCTGCACAGCCGGGCGCCGTTTCGCCACGATCCGCCGGCAGTTCGCCAGGATCGGCTTCGCGTCCCGGCCCGGCAGGTCGTCCTCGCCTTCATCCCAGACCATCGCAACGGCCATCATTTGAACGGCGCACACCTGCATCTTCGTCAGACCCTCCAGCCCTCCCACGGCGGGAAAGTCTTTGTATGAGGCGGACTCCCAGTTGGGCCGGTCCTTCAACACTTCCAACATCAGAGCGGCCCTGGACCTGCCCACGCGCTCCTGCCAGGCGGCGACGGTCGCGTCAACGACTTCATACAGATCTTCATGGTCGAACCATCCGGACACTTTTTTCTCATACCGGGCCATGGCCAAGCAGGTCTTGCGGTACCAATCCCGGCCCCAGCGGCCCGGGGCCAACCACCAAGACAGGCGATATGGACGTGCCCATCCAGGAAACGGTCTCAGACTACCGTTGGAAAGAACGCCGACGCTGCCGCAGACAGTATTCTGTGCGCACGCATTGATCCAGATGCACGGCCGTGACCCGTTCGGCAACGTGGATTCGTGAACAAGGGCAAACGTGTCGTCCCATCGTCCTCCGAGGTGGGCGATCCAGTCTGGCTGCACCTGGAGCACCGACCATCCGGGTTGGTCCGCCATGCCGGCCTTGAAAGTTTCGAGGAGCCTGCGCATCAACTCCGGCCGGTCCATCAAGCCACCCCCTAAAGACCAAGGGAGAGGAGGATCCCCTCTCCCTTGGCGTGGTTCTGTAGAATGAAAGGGTTAACAGGCACTGTGCCATCAGGATCGGCCCACCCGCGGATACCTCGCTCTCTGAGAACACGACGGGCCGGCGTACCCGATCACCACACGCGGTTCAATCCGTGCCGCGGGTATGGCCTGCCGGAAGCCTGCTCGGCGTGCCAGTCGCATCGGCCTGCCTCCCTTGCTTGGTGTGCGACTGCATGCGGCTCGGGCCACCCTCGCGGTTGATTTGGGTGAGGGCCCTCTCCGCGTTAGCGACGAACGCTGCCGATTCGCCGATGTAGAGGTCCTCGTCGTTGACGGTTTTCGCCGCCTTGATGAAGCCCGACAGCGTCAGGTCGAAAGGGACATACGCATCCTCGACGGGTACGAGTTGCGAGTCGCACCGCTTGAGCACAGCCACCAGTTCCCCGTCCAAGAGGCGAACCCGTTGCCCGGCCAGTGGGATCTCCATATCAGCCAGAAGGATCTTCAATACCCGGATCGCCTTTAGCGCCTTCGGCTCTATCTCCTGACCCATATTCAAGCCCCTTCTGCACGATAAATGCCCGCCAATGCATCCGCAGCGCTGAACCAACGGATGGCGTCCGCTAGAGGAAACAGAACAGCAGGCAGCGTACGCGGACCGGCACGCGGTGCTTGGCCCTCCGGTGCAGGCTGTGCCTGTCGCCGGAGGGCTCCCTGAAGGGTCTCAGCGCAACCCCATGAAGACGCGCTCGCAGGCGAAGATCAGGTTGTCCCCGAACTCCGGCCCGCGCCGTATCCGCCACCGCGCCTCCAGGGCCGCGCGTTCGGCCGCCGGCATGCGCAGGATGCGCCGCTCCAAGAGGCCGACGGGGTCCTTCTTCCGGGCCTCGTACGGGCAGTGCCGCAAGCTGTTCAACATCTCGACGTCCTCGCGGGACATCGGCACAAACTCCGCGGCGACGGCGGCGGGCATGTTCAATTGCAACCTTTCTGAGAAGCCGGTTGCGGGTACAGGATCGGGAGCCCCGCCGGCGTCACCATGCGGCACGCCGCAGGTTGCCCGGGGCGTCCTCCGCTCCGCAGATGGACAGCACGTTACCAGTCAGGTTTTCGGTGATCGTCACGCCCGAGAGGGCGCGGTAGAAACGGAGGCGGCATACTTGTTCAACGCGGCGTAGGTGATGCGCTGAAATGACATCGCCACGTCGTCCTCGCTCCAGGTCTCCGGATCGGCGGTCTCACGCACGTCATCGACGATCAGGTTGACCGCGGCAGCCGAAACCCTGCGGGCATCCTCGCCTAGCCGGTTCTCCATCAACGTCAAGACCTGCTCGCGAACCGTGGCACCCTCGATCTGCTTCACGCCGCGGCTGAGCCGGTCAGACAGAAAGCCGAGGAGCATCTCGCGATTATTCTTCTCCGGGTCCTCGAGCACCAGGTCCAGGCACGCCTTCAGTGCGTGCCCCACCTCGGGACCCTCGGCAACTCCGAGGGCCATAACGTCCTTGCCGTTCACCGGCAGGTCCGCCACACGCATCGGGTGCTCTCTTCTCTCCGCCTCGCGGGCCACATCGAGCAGTAGGCGCCCGCTGGTGCCGAGACCATAGCCGGCCCTGCTGCCGGCGCGGTCTGCCATGCGAAGTCCGAGGAGGTCGGCCACCAGGTCCGGCCCAACCTTCACAATGAACTTCCGGACTGTCGACCGCTTGGTGTTCTCGCGGAAGTTGAACATGTGGTGCGCCACGAGGCTGACCACACGCTCGACCGTCTGCGTCGGATACCGGAGCCCCGTCAGGGCCCGCCGCGCCGTCTCGGCGCCGAACTGTTCATGGCGATAGAAAGTGTCCCGACCGTCGCGGCTGGCCTTGGTCCACGGCTTGCCGACATCGTGGAACAGTGCCGCCAGTCTGCGCACCAACGTCGGCTCGATGGCGCCGACCACCACCAGCGTGTGTTCCCACACCGTCAGGTAGTGGCGCTCCGTCCGCTGCTCAACGCCGACCTCGCCCGTGATATCCGGTAGGACAACCGGAAGGATGCCCAGGCCATGCATCGCCTTGAGGCCGCGAACGGCGTCTCTGACGAGGAGTTTGCTCAGCTCGTCGCGGACACGCTCCGCGGCGATCAGCCGCAGGTTCTCCGCGTTGGCGGCCGCCGCCTTGGCCGTCTCCTCCTCGATCACGAATCCGAGGGTTGAGGCGAACCGCACCAGCCGCATAATGCGCAGGGCGTCCTCCCCAAACCGCGCCCCCGGATCCCCCACAGCCCGCAGCGTCCGATTCTGCAGGTCCTCGGTCCCTCCGAAGGGGTCGATGAGATTTTCGGTGGCGAAGTCCACGGCCATAGCGTTGACCGTGAAGTCGCGCCGGGCCAGGTCCTCCTCGATCCTGTCGGTGAACTCCACCGACGACGGCCGGCGCGCATCGCGGTACACACCGTCTCGGCGCAACGTGAGCACGTCGACGCCCTCGATTAGGACGCGGCCGAACTGCGCCCCATCCTCCTTGGCCCCCAGAAACAGCGCCATCACCTGCTCCGGCCTAGCCGACGTCGCCAGATCGGCGTCGTGGGCAACCCGGCCGAGCAACTGGTCCCGCACCGCCCCACCGGCCAAGTAGACACTGAAACCGGCATCATGGAGTCTCTGCGCGATCTCTCGAACCTTCCCCCGGAAACTCTGCAATGGCCTTCTTCCTTTCCTGCACGGCGATGCGGATCATCGTTGCGACCACAGCGTTACATCCGCGGAACTGGCAGCGGGTGCTCAGATCCGCCAGCGGAAACTCGTGCAGCAGTTTGGCGATCGCCTCGTCGGCGAAGCCGTGCGAGACGAGATCGATCCCCGAGAAGTCGACCTCGATCTTCTGGCCGGTCCGCAGGGCCGCGGCAATCTCGTCCCGCACATGGAGCCCGGTCGCGCGCGTGACCATGCCGGTGCCGAACCGGCTCGCCAAGGCGATCCGCACCAACTCCCCCTCCTCCAGCGGCCTTTCAGGAGCGGTTGGCGGACTCAAGAAGGTCTCGCATCCGTTCGTAGCAGCGCGGAGCGGTGCCAGAAGGCTCTTCTTCCCGGTACAGGGCCTCGATCTCGCTCCAAGCGCCGACCAGGGCGGCCCACTCCGGAGAGAGCGCCGCCACTTCGTTCAGCCGCCCCCGCCACTCAGGAACAACCTGGAGAAGGCGCAAGCACCGCCCCAGGTCGGCCGGGTCGTGGGGGTGATGCGGCCACCGGACCTTTCCGCCCAGCAGCGTGAGGCACATCGCCTGCGACGACAGACCAGTGTCGCGCCCGCTCAGCCAATCCATGGCGCGTTGCCGGATGTCTTCGCGTTCGTAGAGACTGGCTCGCATCCGTCGAGCGTGTTCGACCACCTGGAGCAGCGCGGGCCCGAGGGGGTGATCCGGGAAACCTTGGGCCATGGCCTGCATCGCGTCCAGATCGACGTCTCCCATCCGAACGGCTCCTTTCCTGGGCAGCAAAAAGGCCCTCAGGGCACAAGTACCCTGAGAGCCATGCCCGCGATCATTACGCGCGCGCAGATCGAAATCTGCCCGGTCGCCTACCTGGCCCGACCGAAAGCCCGTTGCCGCCATGGAGACGGCCAGTGCTCTAAGCCTCGCACTCTGGCTTGTCCGCCGGTGTCGGCATCCGGTCGGAAGGAGAGGTGCCGGCATCAGGATCCGGTCACCGTGGCTGCGACGGAAACAGAAGCCCGCCGCACACTCGCAACGCGAGTGTTCATCTACACCTCCAAACCTATCCTCCAGCGGGCGCAGCGTCAACCCGCCCGATTGTGAAAGCCCCGTTCTTGCCCGGGGCCGCAGTCGGCTTCTCGATTTCGTTGGGTGCGTCTCGCACAACCGGATGCCAGCGAAGCTTGTCCAATGCGACGAGTCCCTTGCCCATGGACGCCTCCGCCTTAATAAAGACCACCGTGGACGGATCCGCGAAGTTGGTCTGCGCCTGCCCGGTGCCCGACAGGGGATCCTCGAGGATCCACGCCGCGGTGTGCCCGCCGGCCGCACAGTCCCGGCACGTTCCGCCAGCCTGCTGGCCGGTCGTGACGTCCTTGACCGTGAACGTCCACACCCGCGGAGCCGTCTGCTTGACCACGCTCAGGATGGTGTCGCCGGCGTGCACTTGGAGGGAAGAGAGGACATGCGGTTCCGTGGGGGCCACCGGCTCGTTGATCCACCAGGGCACAACCAGGGCCCAGCCCCTATCCCCTGCCTGCATGCCCTCGAAGAGGCCATCCTGCATGAGTTGGGTGCCACGCGTGGCCTGCAGTCCGATGCCCGCCCACGCACCCATCCATGAGTATCCAGACGGCGGCGGCGGTGGGGCGTACTTTGGCGCGAGGAACTCTCCCAGGATCTCCGTAAATCGCTGCCCCGCAGGGGCGTCGGCGACATAGCCCGCACCCCAGGCACCGTACGAGATGGCGCTTCGCGACGGCGGCTGGGGGACCGGCACCGTCACCGGCCCCACCGTCGCCGCCGCCAACAAGACCCCCAAACAAGCCGTCCGTACTGTCCTCCGGACCATCGGAGGGCCCCCTCTCTGCCCCCCGTATCAGCGATTTAGCCCATTCCTTTCTCAGACAGTTAGGACTTGGACCGGGACGCCGGCCCGTTCGGCCCGCCGCACCATGTCCAGTGTGACTTTGGACGTCCGTAGATCGGCGTGAAACGCCAGCACGATGTCCGGCTGACCCGCACTCAACATCTCATCGTTGCGGATGGGGATCGCCGCCTGGCCGTACTTATGCCAGTCTGGCGGGTACGTCTCCACGTTGAGCCCCAGGGACCGCGCCACTTCTGCCGCGGTCCGCTCCGCCTGGCCGTTGTCCCCTTGAATCACAACCGTGTCCGGCGGGTACTGGCGGAGTTCGCGCTCGATCGCGGCCCTGTCCTTCCACCTGCGGTACCCACACACCAGGACGCGCACCACCCACCACCCCCTCCCTGTATCCGCTGTATTGCGATTTTCTTTCTCGCCGAACGCAAAGAAGCGGCCGGCCCCTGCGAGGGAGCCGGCCGATGAGAGACGACTATTTCTTCTCCAAACACCTTCGCCTGGTATCCAAAGCCGTCAGGTCGCTGATTGCCTTCTCCACCGCCGCCAGCAGACCGTTCCCTGCCACGTGCACGAGCAGTCCGTCCGCCGACGCCTTGGCGATCACGCGAAATCCCGGGTCCGCACCTCCGTTTTGCACTTCGAGTCGCCAATACCGGCCCGCGGCAGCCAACCGCCCTTCCCACTCGGATGGTTTAGGATTCGGGGCCTGCAATAAGGCCGCCAGACCGTCTCGGCACCCCTCGCACAGTCGGAGCGCATCGCGCCGCGGAAGGCCGTCGTCCTCCGCCCCGAAGTGGGTGTACGCCTCGACTACCGCCGGTCGGCAGCGGCAGAGACGGCAGAGCCCGCTACTCTTCGGTGCGCGGAGATACACCGCCACGATGTCGCCTTCCTTTACCCACCACAGTCCCCAGCCAGAGGAACAGCTGCCAACCGGCGAACCGCGTGTGCCGCAGGCATGCCGCCCAGCCGTCCTGGAAGCCCGCGCTCCGCCCCTCTTCCCGTGCGGACTGGGCCATCTCAGCCCAGTCCTCGTCGCCGGCGTCCTCGAGCAATCGGCGGGCGAACCGGATCGCCGTTTCGCGGGTGATCCATCCGCCGCCGTCGTGGACGATGTCCGGCGCCAACTTGCTGTGTTCTTCCTGCGGCAGGGACTTGGCCGCCGCGGCCGCGATGTCGACGTACTCCCCCACCGGTTGCACCTCCCACCCTCCTTATCGGCGCTACAGGGACCGATCCGGCATGACGGACGGCCGCAGCGACGATCGGTATTTCTCGACCACATCTGCCCCGCGCTCCACGATGACGACGTTCTCGGCCCCCGAGAGGCAACGCAACAGGAGAGCATCCACCACTGTACGCGCGAGGCCGCCGAACCCGATGGCCGGGACCGGCATCACAACTACATCGGCTGGGTGTGCCGCGGCGAAGGCCGCGAGTTCCGCGAGGGATCGCTCCAAGAGTCGCACGTCCGCCTTATCCCGCCAGTCGCCCTTGACCGGCAGGAAAAGCAGGGCATATCGCTCGTGTGCCAAGAGGCCGCGCTGGCCAGCGCGGATCCGTTGGCCCAGCCACTCCGGAAGGTCCGGCCACTTGTCGGCGGCCTGTCCCGCCACCCCGCGACCCATCACCGCCGCTCCGTCACGGCGAACAGTCAGATTGGTCGTAACGACCCGCCACAGGCGAACTGCCCACAGGTCTCCGACAACCGTCCGCATGTGTATCGACCTCCTCAGAAGGCGCCCCCCAGGGCGCCCTGCAGCACTGGCAGGCTCAGGCCCACCGGCCGCCCTCCCCGGGGGCGTTGCCGGAACATCGGGCCATCGGTGATCTCGTACCGCATGCCGAAGGCATCGGCACACTGCCACAGCAGGCCGCGCAGAAGAAATGCTGCCTTTGCCACATCTGACCAGGACTCCACGGCCTGGCGGACGTCGTAGAGAAATCGCCCATCCCGGTCTGACATCCCCGCGCCCGCCGCAAGGGCCCTGAAAGCCCCCCTCGTCACGATGCACACGGCCTCGGCGTATTGGTCTATGAGGACGTTACGCACTTCGGCATCCCGCATCGCCTGGCACAAGGCGACATCCCACTCGAAGCCCAGGACATGCACCGTCAACTCGGATTCCTCGGCGTTCCCCAACTGCACCACGCCTTTGGCGAATCGAGCCCCGTGGGTATGCGTGAGGTTCATGAGCAGGCCGTAGAATACGGCCGTAGCCGCACACCTTTCCGGGTGCTCCGCTCCGGCCATGGCAGCAGCTTTCACCAGACGCGGCGCCGCCGCGACCGCGGCCCGGTACGTCCGTCGCCCGTTCGCCTTCCAGATCTTCGGCATCAGCCGCATGGCCCGCATACCGTCGCCCTTGAGAGGAATCTCGCCGCGAAGAGTTACGCCGCAGTCGGGCTGCTGGTCCGCGATCACGTCTATTACGCCCACGGAAAACGCCTCCACAGTATCTGCCCTCGATAAACTAAGGAACGAGGAACAAGGTCGCCAGCATGAGCCACCAGAGCCAACCCAATCATCATCACCACGCTTGGTAAGGTGAACTACACTACCCGCAGATCATCGGCTGTCCCGTAGAACCGGCGATCCCTCTTGTCCGCGTCCGTTGGTCGCACCCAGACCGGGAAAAGCCCCCGCCGCACCCCGACCTGCACCTGGCCCCGCAGCGCGGCTCTCGCGTCTGCCTCCTGGGGGCCCAGAAACCAAAGGAAGCGGTTGAGAACGCCACCCCGCTCGATCTCCCACCCGGCCGGCCGCTCCTCCGCCGTTCGGTTGCGCCCGCCACATTTACGGCTCATGCGGGCTCCGGTGGCTGGGTCGATGAAGCCCCGCCAGGTCGGCGAAGCGGACCGGCCCGCCCACCAGGCGTTCGAGGCGGCGTAGATGCGGCCAGAGTGGAAGCGGCCGGTCTGGTCCTGCACCGCAAGGTCGCTCATCGCCACAGCCGTCGACCAGCGATCATCGAGGCGTGGGATCGCTCGTAGCACGCGGCTCACCATGCAGGACTCCGAATTGAAGGGGGCCGCGTCGGTGCAGCACACCCGCGTGGCCGCGATCGTCCGGCGCCGCCACTGGGCGTCGTCTCCGTAGAGCCACTGGCACACTCCCGCCGCCGGCGGGTTGAGCACGACAACACCCGCGAGTTCGCCGTCGAGGTAACACCCAAAGCTCCAGGTCATCGCGGGGTCCTTCGCGCCGGCCGCCCTGTGTATGTAGTGCCACGTCCGGAGGAAGTCGAGGGTCATGCCGCGGCCCCGCCGCCGGTTCTCCTTGCCCGCCCCGGGGTCGAACAGCGGCTCCACCACAACGCGAGCGGCAGACAGACGGAGAGCCGCGCCGGACCAGCGGCCTCGCCGAGCACCAGGCTGTTCACACTGCACCTCCAAAACGAGACAGGGGGCGGCGGGATTTCCCCAACCGCCCCCCCTGCCGGACTGCCATCAGGCCGCGGCCTTGCGCCGCACTCTGGCGAAGGACCGGACGTTGCTCAACTTCCGCCCTGGGGTCAGCGACCACATCAACCCGGTTGCCCAGGGGAGCCTACGCAAGACCATACCGTCCCAAATAGGACGGCGAGCCGCGCCCGGGTTGGCTGGTTGTAGAATAACCGTCGGCAGGGGCATTGTTGAGCGCCAAGGGCTGGATGGCATCGATCCTGGCGGAAACGGCGATTGGCCATAGGCATACGAATGGCGCGGGAGGGGATCATCTGTGCGGATCGTGCACCAACTAGCGTTCTGGCGACTGAACGGTTGGAGACTTTGCGCCACTTGATAAGGGCCCCGCCGGTCGCAGGCCGCCCCCTGCCTTGACGCCCCTAGAATATGGCCCTATCCTCTAGGCATGTACCTGCGGACGATGACCCGTCACAACGCCAACGGCTCCACCGTCCGCTACCTTCAGCTCGCCCACAACCTCTGGGACCCCAAGACCAAGCGCGCCAAGGCCGTCGTCATCCACAACTTCGGCCGCGAGGACCAGTTGGACCGCGACGCCATCCGCCGCCTGATCCGGTCGCTCGCCCGCCTGCTGCCGCCTGGGGAGGCCGCGCGCGCCGAAACCGAAGCCCAAGGGCTGACCTTCGTCAGCGGTCGACCGGTCGGTGGCGCCTGGCTCGTCGACGCCGTCTGGCGCCAACTGCATCTGGATCAGACGGTCGAACGGCTGTGGGGACGGCGCAAGTTCCGCTACTCACCCGAGCGGCTGCTGTTCGCGCTGGTCGCCGCACGCGCCTTGGCCCCGAGCAGCAAACTGGCGATGGAAGAGTGGGTCGCCAAGGACGTGGTGCTGCCCGGCCTGCAGGCCGTCGAGGTCCATGACCTCTATCAGGTCATGGACTTGGTCCTGGAGGCGGAGCCCGCGCTCCAGCGCCAGGTCTTCGCGGACACTGCCGACCTGCTCAGCCTGGAGGTCGACCTGCTCTTCTTTGATACCACCAACGTCTACTTCTGCCGCGACGAGCCCGACCGCGGCCCCGACGGCGGCAAGGGCTTTCGGACGTATGGCCACTCCAAGGAGAAACGCGACGACCTGCCCATCGTCAGCATCGGGTTGGCCGTGACCCGGACCGGCATCCCGGTGCGTTGCTGGTGCTGGGCCGGCAACACCAACGACGCCAGCGTCATCCCTGAGGTGAAGCAGGACCTGATCGGCTGGAAGTTGGGCCGCGTAGTGACGGTCGTCGATCGCGGCTTCACCTCAGAGGACAACCTACGCACCTTGCAGCGCACGGGCGGACACTACATCGCCGGTGAGAAGCTCCGCTCCGGGCAGGCCGAGATCGAGGAGGTCCTCTCCCGGGCGGGCCGATTCCGGACGGTCCGCGACAACATCGAGATCAAGGAGATCGTCGTGGGCGACGGCGAGGCCCGACGCCGCTACGTCCTCATCCGCAACCCTCGGGAGGTGGAGCGCGACCGCCATCGGCGACAGGAGGTCCTGGACGCCCTGCGCGAGGAGTTGCGCACGCTCCCCGCCAAGGCCAAGGACTACGCCGCCGCGATCGAGCGCATCCGCGAGAACAAACGGTACCGACCCTACCTTGGTACGGGCAAGGGCAGCGAGCCCAAGATCGATCCCGTCAAGGTCCGCGCCGCGGAGCGACTCGATGGCAAGTACCTGGTCTCCACCTCCGACGACACCCTCTCGGCGGAGGACGTGGCCCTGGGCTATCGACAACTCCTGGAGGTCGAGCGCTGCTTCCGCACGCTCAAGACCGAACTCGACCTGCGGCCCGTCTACCACCAACTGGAGCGTCGCATCCGCAGCCACGTCATCCTCTGTTGGCTGGCCCTGCTGATCGCCCGCGTCTGCGAGGAGCGGACCGGCCGCACCTGGCCCGAGATCCGTCGTGAGATGCACCGCTTGGAGGTCATCACCTACCGCAGTCCGGCCGGCGAGGCCCAGCAGTGCACCGAGCTAACCCCGGACCAGACCGCCATCCTTTCCGCCCTCGGTGTCGAGCCCCCGCCCCGCTACTGGGGCCTGCAGCCCGGAATCGCCACCGCCGACGCCTAGTAACACGGCGCACTGAGGCCCAGGGCGTGCCAAGCCCTGGGCCTCAGTGCGCTCCGGCTTTTTGTCGCCCTAGCAACCAGCCAACCCGGGTATCCCGGCATGCGACATTGGCGTGGCCGGCATCCCCTGCCAGCCGTTCAGCATCGAGCGGGTCGGTCGGCAGAAAGGTATGGCCGACTATCGGGGAGCACGCCTGTGGACCCGCACCGCGGAATTGTTCGCGGCCGCGGGTGCCCAGGTCGTCGTGGTCGAGAACGTGGACGAGGCGGTCAAGGCGGCAGGAACCGAAGGGGCGGCGATCTTTGCCGCGCATGGGTTCCCGTGCTTTCACTGCCAGACGGTGGCCGCCAGCGATTACGGGAGCGCCCAGGTCCGGCGCCGGATGTGGGCCACGTACAGCCGTCGCCCACTGACGTGGGAGCCGGCGGGGCCGGCCCCGGGGCCGCGGCCCGTGCGGGACTTCCTGCTGAAGACGGAAGAGTTCGAGGAAGAGGCATGGGACGCCGGGGAAGCGCGGGCACTCCGCGGCACCCTGGAGCCGTGCTACCTCGGCGGGCGGCACCTCCGCATGCTCATCGAGAAGCGGGTCCACGAGGAATCTAACTTTGGCTTGGCCGCAGTCCCGGTGTGGCAGGACCTCCCGGTGGGCGCGTTCACGCGCAACTACTGGAAGGGCGGGGGCTCCGCGCCCCTCCTTGTGGATCGCTGCCTCGGTTGTGGATACCAGGTGGAGCCGCACGAGGATTGGCTCTACCTGACCGACGACGACTGCGACGAGGAGGACCTGCGGTTCCCGGCCCACTTGGTATGCGGTGCCTGCCGGGAAGACCTGTACTCCGACCTCGGAGACCTGACCCCCGGTACGATGCACGACTGGCTCGTGGAGCGTTGGGCCGCCGGCGCGACGTCGGTGCGGCGCTTCCACCCGCGCGAGATCGCGCGGATGTTCGGCCTGCCCGACGTCTGGCCCCTGCCCGAGAAGCCGGGCCCGGCGACCAGGCTCCTGGGCAACAGCCTCCACGTGGACACCGCCGTGGCGGTCCTGCAGGGGGTTGAAGCAGCGATGCTGGGGCAGACCGTGCAACATCTCGCCTTGGCGATCTGAGAATTTGGAGGTGTGGTCGATGAACGAAGCAGCGGTGGCGCAGTACGTCGGGAAACTGGTAGATATTGCATACCCGGATGGCAAGGGCGCGACCGCGTTTATCGTCGGTTACGACGTCGAGCACCGATTCTCCGCGCGAGAGGAGACCATAACTCTCGGCCTGTTCTCTGACGAGGGGTACGCGTTGGTGAAGATCGAGGACGCCTCCATCGGCGAACTGCCGGTGGATCAGCAGCACAGCGCCGAGTCGCTGCGCGAGTACTTTCGGGACATGACCAGCCGCGCCGATCCCAGCGTTAATGTCGAGATGGTGCGTTCCCTGGTGGGCCGGACGGTATCCCGAGTGCCATCCCCCAAGCATGGGGGAGGCCGTCTGGCCTCGTTCGCTGTGTGCGGATATGTCGAGGAGCACTGGGCCGATCCAGACGACTGGGACCGGGAGATCGTCACGTTCTGGCTCATCGGTGGCGGGTACCGCTACCCAATGCTCGATGGCGACGTGTACTCGGTGCTCAACGGTGCGTAGCGGCCGGATCCGATCTTGTGTTGGCGGGAGGTGCCAGGAGTGGAGAAGGTGACCAAGCGGGTGGCGGCGGAACTGGCCCGCCACTACCGACTGCGGGGCCCGCGCGGAGATGAGCGGACGTACCGGCGGACCTACATCGAGGAGATCGTCTTGGCCGGAATCTGCCGGCACTGGGACTCCTGCGGGCGATACGAGGCCGACCAGCCGATTCCATGGCGCCCTGAGACCACATTCTCGGGGTATCCCGAGTGGTGCCGGGGGACCGCGGCGGACGGGATCGTCTACAGCATCCGCACCGGCCGGGCGCACCTCGGCGCCGAGAAGTGGCTTTCCTCCCTGGACCACGTGGGCGTGATGCAGTTGGTCGAGCAGATCAGCCGCATCCTGCAGGAGCGTGTCGGGAGCGTAGCGGTCGGACATGTGCCGCAGGTCCTCAACACGCATCCGGCGGGGGTGGCCGAGGCCCTGCGGTCGAGGTACTGCGAGCGCGTGGACAGGGACTTTCTGGAGCAGCAAAGGCGCTTCTGGGCCGGCCTGGTCCCTCTGACCGAGCAGGCCCCACAGTTCGGCTCCAAGCGATAAGCGGGCGAGGAGGGGAGCGGCATGCTCCCCTTTCGCCTTGCATGGGGGTGTGGCGAATGCGTGCACAGGCCATCAGCCTGTTCGAGCAGGCAGAGAATCGGGGCGAGGGCGGCCAGGGCGAAGAAGGGACGGCTCTCGCGACACCATCGGCAGAGACGAATCCGGTCTTCGGTCCCGTGATCTTCAGCTACACGCGCGCCCAGGCCATCGAGGATGGCGTGCTCGTGGATATCACATCATGGGCCAAGGAGAGCGGGTTCACGTGTCCAGTCGCCATTACCCGTGGCGCATACGACACGACGATCGCGGTCAGCGAGGCCGAGAAGGCCCTTGGGCAGTCAGTCCGGGGGAGGGGCCACGATGTTCTGTGGATGTTCTACCTTGCCTGCCGCAGGGCAAACACATCCGAACTCAAGTTTTCCGTGATGGTCGCCAGGGTGGGGGGCCGCGATGGCGTCAAGCACGAGTTGGTGGAGTTGTGGGCCAAGTGCCACGGCGGCGATAACGGCGAGATGGTCATGACCATCATGGTGAATGGCGAGGACTGATGGTCGCCTCGCTGCAAGTCGCGTGGTGCAAGGTGGCGACGGACCGGTCGGCGTGGGTCGCCGACCCATGTCCCCAGGAGCACCTGGCGGTATGGCGCCGCGACCGCGGATGGGCTTGGCACATCATCGACAGGCAGGGCCTCGCTATAGTGCAAGGCTAACGACCGCCGGATCTTGCCACCGACAAGACGGCGGCTGAGCAGCACGCCTTCGAGGAAGCAGTCAACCCTAAAAAGTTGGGCGTGATGGCATGAAGGAAATCCATATCTACGTCTGTGAACGCTGCGACGGCCAATATCCGACCGCCGATCTGGCACTCGCCTGCGAGGCCGTGCAACCCGCTCTCAAAGTCGGTGATGTGGTTATCTACGAGGCCCCGTGGTCCATCAACAAGGTGTTGCCCGGGCCTGGGGCTCCGCCCGCTTCTGAGTTCGGCGGACTCGGGTGGGGGGTTGTGTCCGAGGTGGTGCTGCGCGTGGGTGGAGCCCTCCTGGGTGGCAAGTACCGTCTCCATGCGTGGTGCTACATCCACCACGAGAACAGGATCGAGAAGGAACTGACCGATGACGACACGATGCACGCCAAGACCGGCGTTCTCAACTACGCCCGCGGCAAACGGGCCATGGCCTACGTGGGAGGCGGCCATGGGAGGATTGAGCAGGACAAGGCAACGGCGGAAGAGTGGGCAGACCTGTTTCGACTCTTCCGCGGGTGCAAGGGCATGGAAAACATCACGCCGGAGATCATGGAACACCTCTTTTATGACGTGAGACAGCAACACTACGAAGTGTTCAGACGTGAGGTCGTAGTCAAGTATAGCTTACCTGCGGAGTGGGTTCAGATCCTCGATCACTACGGTAGCCGGCGGTCGGCCATCGAGGTCTATCGCATGCTGTTCGGGACGGCAGATGACATTTGTAGATTCGTATACCAGCCAGTGGATCATCAGACCCGACCGGTTGAATTCGACTGGAAGCGATGGTCCCGCATCGAAAAGTGGTTCGGCGGCCGCAAGGAATGGTGGGATTTCCTCATCGCCAGCGAGGACGAACGCATCGCCACGGTACAGGGTTGGCTCGACGCCTTTTGGCGTGGCGATCCCATGCCGCAGGGCATGTTCAGGAGCGGTTACTCAGATGAATTGTCCTGCAAGGCCGTCAGGGAGTGGTCGCCCGTTCGGTCTCCCAATGCGATGGTGCGGCGCTTTTGGACCGCCTACGGGATCAAGGGTGGCCTCGCCGGGACGGTGGAGTGGATGGGCAAGCACCTTCCGGCGATTCAGCAGGAGAAGACGGAAAGGAAGTGGCCCATGCTGCCGGTGCCAAGTGTCGCGGTCCTGTCGGGCAAGGGCGGGGTGGGCAAGTCCACCATTTCCGCCGCGCTCTGTCGGGAGTTGGTCCGCGATGGACACACGCCGCTGTATCTCGATCTCGACGTCCAAGGCCCGAGCGCGGGGGTGCTCTTCGGGCTCGATGGCGAGTTGGAGGTCAGGGACGGGAAGTTGATCCCCGCCGACGCACAAGGGGTCAAAGTCTTGAGCCCTTCGCAGATGGTGCCCCGGGGCGTTCCCGTGTACTGGCACGGGAAACTCTGCGGCGGCTTCCTGTACCTCGTGCTGGCGCACCTGGACTGGACCGGGATCGATCGGATCGTCTGCGACATGCCGCCGGGGACCGGCGACATGCAGGAGGCGCTGTTCGAAATCGCCCCGCCGGACAAGGTGTTGCTGGTGACACTGGCCTCGGGCCTGGCCATTGAGGACTCGGAGCGTGCCGGCCGGTCGGTGCGCCAGAAACTGCTGTGCGGCGTGATCGAAAACATGGCCGAGGCCAAAGAGGGGTTCCGCATCTTTGGCACGGCCGAGGCAGTGCCTGCCCTCGCCGAACGGCTGGAAATCCCATTCCTGGGACGTCTGCCGGTGGCCAACGACATCGACGGCGTCGGTGCGGCCCTTCGGGCCAATGGTGTCCTTACGGTGCTGTTCTGAGAGGCGAGTAAGTCGAGGCGCAGCAAGGAGGGGTGGCGCTTGCCGCCCTTCCTTCCTGCTGTCCGTGCCGGCGGTGTCCAAGACGCGCCCGCTGGACTGGCGGGACGAAATCCGTGCCTACGCGAAGACCCACAACCTCAAGGGTCTGGAGTGGGTGACGGTACCGGCGCGCGACCCCAACTTCCCGTCCATCGACCGCCTGCTCGCGTTCGGCGCCGATGCTCTGGAATTCGTCCTCAACAAGTGTCCACTCGTCGGCGTCAAGAATGAGGTGTCTCGGGCGCTGCAGCGCCTGCGGCGCGAGGAGCGTGCAGCCAAGAAGGCTGCGGAGAGGGCGGCGAAGCAGGCACAGGTAGTCGAGGAAAGCAGTACACCCGCTCCGCCTAAGAAGGCACGGCGGCCCAGGAAGCCCGAGGAGCCGAAGCCGGACCACGGGTTGGACGTCCTGCCGGCGATAGAAGGCAAGCCGGACTTTATCCGCGCCGCGGTGGACGTGCAGCCACCCCGGCCTCTCGCGCTCATCCTCCCCCGTCCGCCCCCGGTTCCGCCGCGCCGCCCTCCCGTTGCGGCGCGTACCAACTTGCCTGCGCCCGCCACATCTGTGCATACAGGCCGTCCTGGCGCAGCAGGTCGTCGTGATGGCCCTCTTCGACCAGTCGGCCGTGGTCGAGCACCAAGATGCGGTCTGCCGCGCGCGCGATGCCCAAGCGGTGGGACACGACAATCGCCGTGCGCTGCCGCCCGACCTCGAGGAGCCGCCGCACGATCTCGACCTCGGCGAGCGGGTCGATGGCCGCGGTCGGCTCGTCGAGGACGATGAGGCCAGGCCTCGCCAGGGCCCCGCGGGCCAGCGCCACCCGCAGCCACTCGCCGCCCGAGAGGTCGGTGCCGTCGAACTCGGGACCGAGCCAGGCGTCCAGATCGCCGCTGGCGAGGTGTGAACCGGACTGTCTGAGCGCCTCGCGCAGGTCGGTCTCGGCGGCGTGCAGATCGAGTGCGCCGAAACCCACGTTGTCGCGCACGGGCAGCGTGTACCGCACGAAGTCCTGAAAGACCGCGCTCAGGCGTGCCCCAGCCGGGGCCCCGCCGACCAGCTGCACCGAGCCTTTAGCCGGATCGAGAAGGCCCAGAGTGAGTGCCGCTAGCGTGCTCTTGCCTGCGCCGTTGGGTCCGACCAGCGCCACGACCTCGCCCGGACGCACGGAGGCCGTCAGGTCCGCGACCGCATCGCCGTCGGCGCGCGGGTACCGGAATGTGAGGCTTTCCATGTGGACCGCGACCGGAACGGCGGTCGGCCGTGGGTCCGTCGGCGGACCCTGTGCAGGCGGGGGTGGCACAGCCATTCCTCCCCCAGCCCCAAATAACAGAGGCGCCAGATCGCCCACGAGGGTGCTGTGCTCGTGCATGTTCCCCGCCGTTCCAAGGAGGTTGGCGAAGAAGCCCTGCATCTGCAGGGCGGCCTCCAATAAGGCGACGAAAACGCCGGCGGCGCGATCGGGGCCCGTTCGCAGGGCTGCCTGGCCCGCGAGGACCAGAACGGCGACGTAGGCACCGACGTCTGCGGCGTTGCTGACGCCGCCCCAGCGCAGCCGCCGGCCGGAGGCGGCGAGGTCTTCGGCCGCACACGCGCGGTACGCGGACTCCCACTGAGCACGCAGCCAGTCGCCTAGGTCGAAGGTGCGCACCTCGGCCGCGGCTCCTCGCAGGCTCAACAGGCCGGACCACGCGGCGGCCTCGCGGCGCGGCCGCGCCTGCCGCTGCGAACGCCGGAGTTCCACGCCCGCCAAACGACCCTGCGACAGGATATTGACGGCGCTCGCCGCGACCAGGGCGACGACCATCACCACCCCGCCGCCGAGCGCGAACACCGCCGCGAGCATGCCGGCCACCTGGACGACGGCGCCGAGAAGGTCAAAGATCCCTCCGAGCCACCGCCCCATCCGGTCGCCGATGTCGCTCGTGCCTCGAGAAAGGAGGTCCAGCCACTCCGGGTCGGAGAAGCGCAGGAGCGGCTCCTCGGAGGCGCGCGCCAGCACGCGCCCCTCGACCCGAAGCACGGCGAGGTCGGTGAGCCAGGAGCGGGCCGGCCACATGTAAGTCCAACTGAGGTTTTCCATCACCAGCACGGCGGCGAGCCACGCCGTCGCGCCAACGGCGCCCCGACCGGTCACGAGGCCGTTGATCACCCCGGCCGTCAACCACGCATAGAGGCCGTTGCGTGCCCCATTGGCCACTTGGATCAACAGGACGGCCAGGAACGGCAGAGGGGCATGGGGAGCGATGTCCCAGCCGAGCGATACGGCCGCCCGCCAAGCGGCCAGGGAGTTCCTGCCGTCTGTCATCGATACCAGTCCCCCTGCGCCTCGAACATGGCGGCGTAGAGCCCACCGGAGCGTAGGAGGGCGTCGGGGGCGCCTTGCTCCACCACCCTGCCGCCATCCAGGACGAGGACATGTCCGGCGAGGCGGGTCGGTCCCAGGCGGTGCGAGATCAGCAGGGCGGTGCGGCCGGCAGCGAGGGCGGCGAACCGCTCGAACAGGGCGAGTTCCGCCATGGGGTCGAGCGCCGATGTCGGCTCATCGAAGACAAGGATCTGGGCTTCGGGCCGGAAGAGGGCCCGAGCGATGGCCAGGCGCTGCCACTGGCCGCCCGACAGGTCGGTTCCGCCGAACTCGGGAGATAACAACTGATCGGGGCTCTGAGAGAGGTCATCGAGCCCGGAGAAGGAGAGGGCAGTGGCGACGGCACGGTCGGGGGAGGCGTGGCCCGCAGGGGGCATCGGCCCGGTCGGGGCGGGTGCCGGGTCCGGGGGTGGTGCCGCCAGGGTGCCGGGAGCGGGTGGCCGGCCCTTGACCATGGAATCGGTTGGGAGAGGCGGCCGGGGACGGTCCACCGGTGGTGGCTGGGAGGCAGCGAGGGCCACGTTCTGGCGAAGAGTTCCCGGATAGCGGACAGGCTGCTGAAAGACCGCCGCGCAGTGGGCCCGTATATCCGCCAGGGTGATCCGCGCGAGGTCCAGCCCGTCGGCCTCGATGCGGCCGGCACTCGGGCGGCGCAGGCCCAGCAGGAGTGCCGCCAGCGTGCTCTTGCCTGCGCCGTTGGCCCCGACGATGGCGACGATGCGGCCGGCGGGTATCACCGCGTCGACGCCCCGGAGGGCCTCCTCGGCCGCACCGGGGTAGCGGTAATGAACGTCGACCAGGCGGAAGCCGGTGGTCAGCCGCCGTGGCCACGGCGTTGGGACCGCCGCACTTGGCGGGATGGGGTGGGGCGCCATCCTGTGCTGGTCGGGGCGACCCGCAACGGGCATCCCAGAGTCCGGACAGGGAGTGTCCGTTGCGTCGACGCCAGGGCGGACCTCCCGCGGCACGGCCGGGACCCCCCGGTCGTCGCCCGCCAGTGGGACCGTGGGGAAGGCGAAGGCACCCGCTGGAGGGCCGTCCTCGGGGGGGATGTCTTCGAGCAGACGCCGCAGGTCGGCGGCATAACCCGCGTGCCCCACGAACTCGCGGAAGGACCTTTGAATCATGTTCATCCCCGCCATCACACCGAAGAAGGCGGTCAGAAAGAGGGCGGCGAGGCCGGGCTCGACGCGCCCGTGGAAGGCCACGACTCCCCATACGGCCGCGACGACGAACACGGAAGCGATGGCTGTGGAAGGCAAAAACTGCAGGGTCTCCCGGACGGAGAGGCGGTGTTTGGCCTGCGCGTGTGCCCAAAAGCCGACCCGCCACCGGCGGATCAGTTCGCCGGACAGCCGCCAGAGGCGGACTTCGGCCGCCGGGGCCCGGGTGGTCAGCAGGCTGGCGTAGTAGCCCGTGAGACGGCGCTGTCGCGTCCAGTCCACACTGAAGGCCCGCTCCCGCCGCCCCTGGCCGACCATCTGCCAGATGAAGACGACCTCCATGGCCGCGGCCGCGAGCGGCAGCCACAGGGCGATGGCGCCGAGGAAGATGGCATTGACGATGATGGATGGGACCTGTTGCGCCACGCCAAGCGCCTCAGCGATTAGGTCCGGACCTCGCGTGTCGGCGCCGTCGGCCACCCGGCGAATGACGTCGTGGGTCGTCTCGATGTCGAAGGTCTCTAGGGGGAGTCGAGCCACCTTGCCAAGGGCGTCCCGCTGGATCGCCGCTCCGGCCCGGACCCGCACCCGCTCGCGGACATATGGGCGGAGGAGGCCGACCAGCCGCGCGCCGGCCTGCACGGAGGCCATGATGCTTAGCCAGAGGGCCGCCGGCGCCAGGCCCGTCGAGGCCCCGACCACCGAGACGACGGCATTGACGGTGCCGCGCGTGGCCCAGAGAGTCAGTGCGGTGAAGGCGGCGTCGGCCACAATGAGCGCCGCCCATGCGGCGGTGTACCACGGGGCCCAGCGCAAAAGGCGGCCGGCGAGCCACGGCAGGTCGCGCAGAGGGGACGCCGTTTTGGCTTCGGCGGCATGGACGACGACAGTGGCGCTCATCCGGCACCTCCCCGGAGGGCGTTGGGCGGAGGCCGATGATGGCAGAGGGCGCTGTACAGCCCCGCCGTGTGCCGACGATCAGTTATTCTTGGGCGTGCGGCCGGCCCCTCCCGGAGGAGCGCCACAGCCTCTGTGTGAAACCAGCGCCCGTCAGTCGCGCAGTTCCATCGCTACGGCGGCTGCTCGGGCTGCTGCCGCCGCTCGCAGGAGGACGGAGCCGGCCACATCCGGACCAATCTCGAGCCGGAAGGGGTCCGCGTTCAGGGCGACACCGTTCTTGTGGATTGCAGCGGCGATGGCAACCACTTCTGCATCCACATGCAGAAGGCATGACGCGCCATTGGGCGGGGGAGACCCCGCCCTTTTTGTTGAGAAAGAAACCAGAGCGAAGGGGGATACAGGGGCGAGAGGTGGTCCAACATGTTCAGGCTGTGGGCAGAAGCCCGGCAACGGCGTCCCGTGGCCATCGTTTCGGGGTTCCTGGTTGCCTTGGCGTTGGCCGCTGGTTTGACCACACCCGCGGCGGCGTCCCCGGGCCCGGCCGCTTCCTGGACCCAGAAGTCGCCCGCGACCGTTCCTCCCGCCAGAGCGGGTGCGATCATGGCCTACGACGCCGCGACCAATAACGTCGTCCTGTTCAGCGGCGGGAGTGCGACCAACGACACCTGGACCTGGAACGGCACCAACTGGAACGAGCAGTTCCCCAGCGCCTCGCCGCCAGCGCGGTACACCGGGGCGGGGGCATACGACGCCAAGACCGGAACCGTCGTGATTTTCGGCGGCGATGACAGTAGCGGCAACCTCAACGACACGTGGACCTGGAACGGGGCCACGTGGACGGAACAGTTCCCGACCACGTCACCCCCGGCTGCGCATAAGGCCTTCATGGCCTACGACGCGGCGACCCAGGACGTCGTGCTGTTCGACGCCGGCGGCACCTGGCTGTGGAACGGGTCGGACTGGTCGGAGGCGACCCCGGCTACCTCCCCGTCCACGCGGGAAGCCGTTGCGATTGCCTACGATCCGCGGATGGGCGAGATCGTGCTCTTCGGCGGCTGGAACGGCTCGTACCTCGGGGACACGTGGACGTGGAACGGCACAACCTGGACCCAGTTGAGCCCGGCGACCTCGCCGCCGGCACGCTACGGGGCCAACATGGTCTACGACTCGAACACGGGCGATCTCGTCCTCTTTGATGGGCGTTCAGCGACCGGCGAGATGAACGACACCTGGGTCTGGAACGGCACCGATTGGAGCGAGCAGTTCCCGAGCACGTCGCCTCCAGGGCGCGAGTACTCGAATATGGCATGGGACAGCGCGACGGGCAATGCCGTCCTCTTCGGCGGGGAACCGACCACATCGTGGAGCGTCTCGAACGACACCTGGATCTACCAGGCGCAGCCGGGTCCTCTGGCATCGGTGACCGTGAGCCCGTCATCCGCCACCGTGGGCAGCGGGACCGGCCAGGCTTTCACCGCACAGGGGTATGACGCCTATGGCAACATGATCAGCGGGCTCACCTACACTTGGTCGGCTTCCGCCGGGACCTTTTCGGCGACGACCGGGCCGTCGGTGACGTGGACCGCGCCGAGCACTGCGGGATCTGACACCGTGACCGCCAGCGCAACGCAGAGCGGTACGACGGAGACGGCCTCAGCCGCGGTCACCGTGCCGCCGCCGCCTCTGGCCATTACAACCACGATCGTGTACTGCGTGGTGGATTCCACCTGCGACATGCCGATCCACGCGACGGGAGGGGTTGGCTCCTACACGTGGAGCACCACCAATGCGTACGTCACCATGAACCCAACGACGGGGGTAGGGGTCAGTTACCCGCCGCACTACGTGGCGAACTTTCCGTGGGCGGTAACGGTGACGGACGCCTCGGGCACGTCAGTGACCAAGACGGTCACCCTGCAAACGGTGCCGGCACCGCTGAATTCGGTGGCGATCAGCCCGACCGGCGCGACCGTCGCCGGAACCAGCTCACAGGCATTCACCGCCCAGGGCTATGACCAGTACGGGAACGCCATCAGCGGCTTGACCTACTCGTGGAGTGCGTCGGGTGGAACCTTCGCCTCCGCGATCGGGGCTTCGAACACATGGACGGCACCTGACGTTCCGGGGAGTGCGACCGTGACGGTCAGTGCCACCCAGTCAGGCACGACAGCGAATGCCTCGGCAAACGTGACGGTGACGCCGGGGCCTCTCACCATCACTTCGCTCAGCGCGACGTGCGAGGCGAATCAACCGTGCGACCACACGTTTACGGCGATCGGTGGCACCGCGCCGTACACTTGGTCCACTACCGCACCGGTGTCACTGAATGCGTCGACCGGGCAAGTGATCGGTACCGCCCCTGATCACGTGGGTGCGTACCACAACACAGTGACCGTGACGGATAGCACGGGTGTGTCAACCAGCATCACCTTCACGCTGTATGTGGTGCCGGGCCCGCTGTACTCCGTCACGATCACCCCGACCAGCGCGACGGTCCCGACAGGTAGTACCCAGACGTTTTCGGGGCAGGGCTATGACAACCAGGGGAACGCCATCAGCGGCTTGACCTACTCGTGGAGCGCGTCGGGTGGAACCTTCGCCACCGCAACCGGGCCTTCGAACACATGGACAGCACCCGGGAGTCCGGGGACGGCCACCGTGACGGCGAGCGCCACCCAGTCCGGCACGACGGCGACCGCCTCCGCCTCCGTCTCGGTGCCAAACGGCCCGCTGGGTATCGCGACGATCTTTCTGCCGGCGGCGACGGCTGGGACTGCCTACTCCGCCACGCTGTCCGCCTACGGTGGGGCACCGCCCTACACCTGGACGGTCAGTTCCCTGCCGTCGGGCTTGGCCGTGAACCCTTCGACCGGAGTTATCTCCGGCACGGTCGACGCCGCGGGCACCTCGACGGTTAGCGTTCAGGTGACTGACAGTTCCGCTGCCGCCGTGACGAAGAGCCTGAGCATCACGGTCAACCCTGGCCCGTTGGCCTCCGTGAAGGTGTCGCCGGCGCCGGCGACTCTGATGGCGGGCGGTGGGACGCAGACCTTCAGCGTGTCCGCTGAGGATGCCTACGGCAACGTGATCCCGGGCCTGACGGTCGACTGGACAGGGACTGGGGGCACCCTGTCGGCCAGCAGTGGCGGATCGACGGTCTATACGCCCGGCACTGCGGCGGGCGCGTTCTCGATCACCGCGACCGCCACGCAGGGGGCTTCGACCAGAAGCGGATCCGCGGCGATCACGATCAACCCGGGCCCGGTGGCGACGGTCACCGTCTCCCCGGCCTCGGCCACGGTGCTCACCGGCCACACCCAGGCGTTCTCGGCGCAGGCGGCCGATGGCTACGGAAACGCGATCTCCGGCGATGCCTTCGCCTGGACGGCGGCCGGGGGCAGTCTTTCCGCCGCCTCGGGGACGCCGGTGACCTACACCGCCGGCGCGACGGGTGGGAGTTACACAGTCAGTGCCACGGTGAACACAAAGTCCGGCTCGGCCGCGGTGACGGTGGAACCGATCCTGAGCATCGGTGCGACTTCCCTGCCGGGGGGTGTGGTGGGGCACCCCTACAGCGCAAGCGTCACGGCAAGCGGGGGAGTGCCGCCCTACGCATGGTCGGTCGCTTCGGGCGCCCTGCCGCCTGGGCTGACGCTGGATCCAGCGAACGGACTGATCGCGGGCACCCCGATCACCACCGGGACGAGCACCTTCACGGTCGCGGTGACGGACCGCAGCCTGCCGGCACACCAGATGGCGGAGCATGCCTACACGATGAGCGTGTCCGAACCGCTCTGCGTGCAGACGACCTCGCTACAGGCCGGTGTGCAGGGGGATCCCTACTCGGCCAACCTGGCGGCCATCGGCGGGCTCAGCCCGTACACCTGGTCGCTTGCGGCCGGGACGTTGCCTCCGGGGCTGAGCCTGAACGCCTCCGGGCAGATCTCGGGGACGGCGTCGGCCGCGGGTACCTATTCCTTCACCGTGAGCGTCGCCAGCGGCGACGGGCAGGCCGCCACCAAGCCGTTCAGTGTGCAGGTGTACCCGCCGCTTGTGATCAGCTCGAGTTCCCTCGCGTCGGCCACGGTGGACCAGGCCTACTCGGCCTTCCTGACGGCTTCTGGCGGTACCGGCCAGTACGTCTGGTCGGCGGTGTACGGGATCCCGTCCGGGATGGGCCTGTCGGCCTCCGGGGATCTTGGGGGGACACCGACGACGGCAGGGACGTACAGCCTGCAGGTCAAGGTCACGGACTCCGTTGGGGACGTGGCTACGCAGACGGTTGCCATGACGGTGAATCCCGCGCCGGTCTCTGGCGTGATGGTGACCGGCATGACTCCCACGAGCGGGCCCATTGGTACCACGGTCACGATCGACGGCGCCAACCTGACGCAGGCCCGGGTCGTGGACTTTGGCGCCTCCGCTGGGACTTCGCTACGGGCCCAGCCGAGCGGCACCAGTTTGTCCGTGGTCGCACCGGCGGGAACCGGGAGCGTGCCCGTCAAGGTCGTCACGGTGTCGCAGAGCGTTGGGGCCGGAACCTTCACCTACAGTTGATGTCTCCCACCGGCCAGGGAGGGACACCCCTCCCTGGTCCTTCTGCGCAACCAGGGAGGGGTTAGGCACATGAACATCCGCAGGTGGCTCGGTGGCATGGTGGGCAAGCCGGTGTGGATGCGCGGGCTTGCAGTTGCTGCGGGGCTGCTGCTCGCCTCCACGGCGGGGACGGCATCGGCGGCAACGGCGCACTACGGGATCCTGTCGACGGTTTCGATCTCTGCATCCTCTCCATCTGTTGCAGTTGGGGCGCCGGTTTCCCTGTCGGCTTCTCCTTTTGATGCAGGCGGCAATCCCCTCCTGTCTACTGGCGACACGGTGGCGGCCGTCACCGGCTCCTACGACACCACCTACATTCTGGACACCCAGGGCCAGGTTTGGACAGTCGGGGATGGCAGCCAGGGACAATTGGGAAACGGCACCTACTCCAGTACGTCCGTCCCTGTGCTGGCAAAGCCCGTTTGGGGTAGCGGTGTCCAAATCGTCAAGATCATCGCGCCAGAGTACAGTTCGGGCGGATACAACGGTGCGGTCTACGCCCTGGATAGCGCCGGTCGAGTCTGGGCCTGGGGTTGGGGACCGAACGGAGAACTGGGAGACGGGTCGAGCGCCAACAGCGATGTTCCGGTAGAAGTGACGCCTTCGTGGGGTACCGCGAAGATCGTCGCCATCGGCGCGGGGCAGGTCAATGGGTACGCGATCGACAGCCTGGGCCGCGTCTGGGCCTGGGGCGCCGCCGAGGGACTGGGGGACGGGGCATCGAGCAATGCCTACGTGCCGGTCCCGGTTACGGCCCCGTGGGCAAGCCAGCCGGTGCAGGTCGCCGGCGGTATCGGATCCGGCCTCGTCCTGACGAGCGACGGCAACGTGTGGGCGTGGGGAAACAACAATGTGGGCCAGCTCGGGAACGGCACCACCAACTACGCGCCCACGCCGGTCGAGACCACGCGGTCTTGGGGAAGCGGAACGTCCATCGTCCGGATCGCCGGCGGGAACAACTTGGCATACGCGGTCGACAGCAAGGGCCGCGCGTGGTCTTGGGGTTGGGGCTTTAACGGGGAACTCGGCAACGGCACTTTCAGCTTGTCCGAGGTGCCGACCCAGGTCGTGTCTTCTTGGAGCTCTCAGGCCAGCAAGATCCTGGGGCATTCCGGAGGACTCGTTCTCGATTCCACCGGAGCCGTCTGGGATTGGGGATGGGGCGGATACGGCTTCGGAAACGGGACCGCGGCCGGCAGCACCAATGAAGACGCGCCGGTCCAGGTAACCCCCGTCTGGGGTGCCAGCACTCCGGCAACCGCCATCGGGGAAGACGCGTACTCAGAGTTCGCGGTCGCAAACGGCGCGCTCTGGGGCTGGGGCGCGGACAACGCCGGGCAGTTGGGGATCGGGGGAACTGTCGGAACCACCGCGACAACCCCGGTCGAGGTCTTTGCCCTGCCTATCACTTACGCCTGGACGGCCGGCGCGGGATCCTTCTCCTCTTCGACGGGGCGGAACGTGTCTTGGACGGCTCCGCACACGCCGGGGACGTACACGGTCACCGTGACGGCTACGCAAGGGGCGATCAGCGCCACCGCATCGACAACGGTGACCGTGGTGGCCGGTCCTCTGGCGAGCGTCACCATCAACCCTTCCAGTCCAACCGTCCCAGGCGAGAGCTCGCAGAACTTCGTGGCCCAGGGATATGACCAGTACGGCAACTCCATCGGTGGTCTGGCGTACACATGGTCGGCGTCGAGCGGAACGCTTGCCGCCGCGAGCGGGTCCTCGAACACGTGGACGGCACCGAATATCACAGGCTACGGCAGTGCCACGGTCACCGTCTCTGGGGCGATGAGCGGCAAGACGGTCAGTGCCACCGCCAACGTGTCTCTTACGCCGGGGCCCCTGACGGTCACTTCGCTCGGGACGGCGTGTGTGGCAAACGACCGTTGCGACTACACCCTGACGGCCATCGGCGGCGTTGAACCGTACACCTGGTCGACGACGGCCCCTGGAACCCTGGACCCGGCGACGGGTCAGGAAACGAGCACAGCGCCGGCTACCGCGGGGACCTACCCCAGCACGGTAACGGTGACGGACGGATCCGGCCAGTCCGCCAGCGCCACCTTCACCCTCAGTGTGGTGCCGGGCCCGCTGCACTCGATCACGCTCACTCCGGCGAACGCGACCGTCCAAACTGGCGGCACCCAGGCTTTTACGGCGCAGGGCTATGATTCGTACGGCAATGCCATCACCGGACTGGCGTACTCCTGGCGGGCCTCGGCCGGGACCTTTGCGACCCCAACGGGGTCATCGAACACCTGGACTGCGCAGGGAAGTCCCGGGACGGCGACGGTGATGGTCAGTGCCACCCAGTCCGGCTCAACCGCCCAGGCCTCCGCTTCGGTGGTGGTGACGGACGGACCCCTGGGGATTTACGCCACCCCGCTGCCGGGGGCCACGGCAGGGACGCCCTATTCGGCCACGGTGTCGGCCTACGGGGGCATCCAGCCCTACACCTGGTCTGTGACGTCCGGCTCCTTGCCGGCCGGAATGAGCCTGGACCCATCCACGGGGGGCATCAGCGGCACCGCGGATGCGGCGGGGACATCCACCTTCACCGTCGAGGTGACCGATAGCAGCCCGACTCCCGAAACGGCGACCAGGACTCTGAGCATCACCGTCAGCCCCGGGTCCTTGGCGTCCGTGACTCTTATTCCGACCTCGGCGACTCTGACGGCCGGGGGTGGATCGAAGACCTTCGCCGTGACCACCCAGGATGCGTACGGCAACAGCATCTCCGGGCTCTCGATCTCCTGGACCGGCACCGGGGGCACGCTCTCGACCGCCAGCGGGGGATCCACCGTCTACACCCCCGGTTCGGCGTCTGGATCCTTCTCCGTCACTGCCACCGCCAGCCAGGGGGCCCAAACGAGGAGCGCGGCCGCGTCCGTCACGATCCTGCCTGCCTCGGTTGCCTCCGTCACCATCTCGCCGAGCAATACTGCCGTGGTCGCCGGACACGCCGCTTCGTTTGCCGCCGAGGCGAGGGATGCGTACGGCAACGTCATTCCGGGTGCCACCTTCGTGTGGACCGCGACGGGGGGAACGCTCTCAGGGTCAGGCACGCCGGTGACCTATACGGCGGGGGCGACAGGGGGAACGTACGCGGTCACGGTGTCCGCGAGTGCCGGGGGGAGCACCAAGACCGCGACCGCCTCCGTCGACGTGGAGCCGGTGCTGAGCATCACGACGACCTCTCTGCCCAGCGGCGTGGTGGGCACGGCGTACACCGCCAATGTGGCGGCGAGCGGGGGAGTGGCCCCTTACGCCAGGACCTCCAGCGCCCTGCCTCCTGGCCTGACGCTGAACCCGGCGACTGGGACCATCACCGGCAAACCGATCATCACCGGGTCAACCTCGTTTGTCGTCGGGGTCACGGATCAGAGCCTGCCGGGGCATCAGAGCGCGACCCACACTTTCACGGTTTCAGTGTTTGCGCCGCTCTCGGTGCAAACGGCATCGCTGCCGGCGGGAGTCCAGGGTGATGGCTACTCGGCTGACTTGGTGGCCCTCGGCGGGGAGACCCCGCTCTCCTGGTCCGTCTCCGGAGGCGCTCTGCCCCTTGGGCTGACCCTGAGCGCCTCAGGACAGATTTCGGGTACGGCGTCCGCCGCGGGTGGTTACGTGTTCACGGTAACGGTTACGGCGAGCGACGGGCAAACAGCGACGAAGTCTCTCGCCGTGCAGGTGTACCCACCGCTGACCATCGGCACAGCCTCCCTGACTGCGGCGACCGTGGGGCAGCCATACTCGGCGTTCCTGGCGGCCTCCGGCGGCAACGGGGGGTATGTCTGGTCGGCCGTCTACGGGGTGCCGGCGGGGATGGGGCTATCGGCATCAGGAGACCTTGGCGGCACTCCGACCGTTGCCGGCACCTACGCCGTTCAGGTCAAGGTCGTGGACGGCGTGGGGGATGTGGCTGCCCAGACCATTGGCGTGACGGTCAACCCCGTGCCAGTCTCCGGATTCAGCATCACCGGCATGAGCCCAACGAGCGGGCCAGCCGGCACCAAGGTAACGATCGACGGCACGGACCTGACCCGGGCCCGGGTGGTGGACTTCGGTGCCTCGGCCGGCACCTCGCTCCGAGCCGCTCCCAACGGGGCCGCGTTGACCATTGTGGCACCGGCGGGGAGTGGCGCCGTGCCGGTCACGGTGGTCACTATTACCAAGAGCATCACCGCGGGCACCTTCACCTACAGCTGATCGCGTTTTGCCGACGAGGGCCGGGGGGCAGGAAATTGCCTCCAGGCCCTCGCGCTTTTGGTAAGAAAGAAACTCCCCTCCGGCGGGATACAGGCAGCAGAAAGGTGTGGGAATCCAGTGCGCCCTCTCGTCACCGCCCTGGCGGCCCTGCTGCTGTCCCACTCAGGGACCGCCCTTCCACCTCCAGGGCAGGTCACGATCGATGGCCGTAGGGTGTACGTTAAGAGCGGGTGCTCGTGATCGCTTACGGCTGCAATGGTACTGCTGGGGGATAACAAGGAAGCCGAAGGCAAAGCCCCGGTCCGAGAGGCGGTTTTGGCTGGCGGGTGACAGCACCGGATAGCGGTGTTCCCTTGACGCGACACTAGCATCCACGCTACTGTTGGTTGCGCGGTCAGGGGGCTGCCTTTTCGCGGCTCAGCTGAGGGCTTCGCCCTCCTCCTGGCTGCCTTTTTTTGCCGGTTTGGGTGGGAGCATGTATTTTCTTTATCTTGACGAATCAGGCGACCAAAAGAATCATTCGGATAAGGTTTTCGTTTTAGCCGGTGCGGCCTTATTTGAGCGTCAGACACATTGGGCTTCTCGTGATTTAGATGCTGTGGTCTCGACCAACTTCATGGTTCCTCCGCGTCCCCAGGAACTACATGCCGAAGAGATTCGTGCGGGGCGACACTACTGGCGCCACGTGCCCCGTGACCTTCGCAACCAGGTCATGGAGGATACCTACAATGCAATTGCTATGAATCGACACCTTACGGCTTTTGGCGCCGTGGTGGATCTGGAGTCGTATCCTGAACGATCTGTGGAGTTGGCCTTTGAGCAAGTCTGCATAAGATTTGATGCGTTTCTGCGTCGGTTTCGGCGTAAGGGTTTGCGTCAGAATGGCATTGTTATCATGGACGAATCCAGGTATGAGCCTGACCTTCAGGCATTGCTGACGCAGTTTCGCACGTCTGGCACAAATTTTGGACCCGTGCATACATTCTCTGAGGTTCCTCTCTTCACGGACTCTGCATCAACTCGTCTTTTGCAGATCGCTGACTTCATCGCGTATGCCCTATTCCGATCGTACGCTCGTGGGGATTCAACCTACTTGACTCAGATTCGACATCAGTTTGATGCAGTTAATGGAACCGTCCATGGATTGGTGCACCTTGTGAGAAGGCATGATGAATGTCCTTGCTTCGCTTGCCAGTCGCGGCGGCCTGCCCCACCAGAATGATATGCGCAGAGCGCGTTAATGGTGTCGCTACCTGATTGAGGAGGGTGGCAGGAGTGGCGTGCGACCGCACCCCACTCCTGCCTTGATGATGTTCAAGGCAGGAGGTGGAGCAGGAAGCGGGGGATGGCGGCCTCTGCTTGCAGCATGGAGATGCCCGCCTGCACATGCACCTTGTCCTGGGTCAGGGCCACGGTGGAACTGGACACGTTGGTGTCGGCAATGGCTGCTCGGGATGCCGTCAAGTTGCGGGAAGAGGTCGCCACGTTCGTGGATGCCTGGTCGAGCCGGTCCATCCACGCCCCGACGTGCGCGCGCTGGGCGGAAACCGCCTGGAGGGCGCGTTGCAGGGCCTCCTGGGCGGCAGTTGCCTCAGCGTAGGACATGACGGAGAGCCCGGTGGGCGCAGTGGCCTTTTGGACGATCTCGCCGCCGGCGCCCGTGGCGGCGTTGCCGGCGTTTCCGCTGATGAGGAACGGATTGCTGAAGGGACTGCCTGCGGGGGCGGTGCCGTTGGCCGTGGTGACGTCGAAAGCGGTCAGGCCGAACAGGGTCGAAGAATTGTAGCCTACGGAGACCGCCTGGCCCGTGTTCGCGTCCCCGACCACGACTTGCTGGTTAATGGTTGAGATCCCGTAAACGGTCGTCGGTGTGCCCAGCGTCACGCCGCTCGGGTCGACCAAGGAGAGCGAGGCGGAGGCCGGCGTGAGGCTCATGGAGTAGGTGTCGGTCGCGCCGCTGGTGGAGTTGGCCGTGATGCCCGCGGCCATGACGACGACACCGGTGCCGCCGAGCACGTAGTCTCCGTTGGCGTCCGTGGTGGCCGCATGGAACGGGGACCCGCCGACCGAGTACTGCACGCCCGACACCGTGCCCGAGGGCCCGGCCGTGATGCGCACCTGCACGCTGATGTTCGAAGTGCCGTCATAGAGAACCCAATCGGACCCGATGGACCCAGCCGTGGCCGGCACCGTCGATCCCGTGGGCGTCAGAGACGCCGCATTGATGTTGCTCCCGTTGAGTGTGGCGTTTTTAACACTCTGTACGACCATGTTGTACTGGCCAAGGCCCAGGGAACGGGACCCTGAGGGGGCCCCGGTGCTCGATGCCCCGAGGAGGGAGAGGCCGCTCAGGGTGCCGGAGGGAATGCTCTGGCTCAAGAAGGAGGCCGTCGAGGGGTAGTCGCCGGTCAGTCCGAGGGAGTAGGCGTCCATGGCGCCCAGGGAGAGGGACAGGGCTTGTCCGGGGGAGGGCCCGTCGACGATGCGCATGGCACCCAGGATCCCGTCCAGGAGATTCAGGCCGTTGAAGGACGTCTGGTTGGCGATGGAGGTGATCTCCGTCGTGTACTGGTCGATCTGAGACTGGATGCTGGCCCGGTCCACCGCGGCGTTGCTGCCATTCGCTGCCTGCGTCGCCAGGGTGTACATCGACTGGATCAGCCCCTGGATCTGGCCAAGGGCCCCGTCCGCCGTCTGCAGCAGGGCAAGGCCGTTCGCGACGTCTTGGTATGCCTGGGTCATGCCGCGCAGTTGCTGACCCATGTAGGCGGAGATGGCGGAGCCGGCGGGGTTCACCGCCGCAGATGTCAACGTGGTTCCGGATGCCAGAGCGGACACGGTGGACTGCATCTGCCGCGAGGCCCCGATAAGGTTCGTTGTCAGGGGCTCGAAGTTCCGCTGGATTGTGATACCGGACACAGGCCGTCCCCTCCGATGTCTGTATCACCGAAAGGACGACTTTCTTTCTCGCGGGACGGGTGGGCCAATTCCACCCGTCCCGCGAAGTCGACTATAGCGATGCGATCAGGCCGATACCAAGGAAGATGAAGGTGAGCACCAGCGATGTCCCGATACCAGAGACGACCACGATCGACCTGGCGCCCGCAACCAGGAGAAGGGTCAGAAGGACGGAGAGGCCAGAGCAGACGGAGGACCAGCGAAGGATCCGTTCGTATGGCAGCCAACATCGTCACCCCCTCTCGCCACGAGAAGGGTAAATCACCTTGAAAAACTCACTTGGGAAAGCAGAAGGGGCACGGCCCATTGCCGCGCCCCTTCTATGTGCGCCAGGGTCTGGTGCCGGCCGATCAGCTATTGAGGGCGCCGGAGAGGGTGTTGGCGGCCTTGAAGGTGGCGACGCGGCGGGCCGGGACCGTGACCTGCTCGCCGGTCCGGGGATTACGGGCCTTCCGCTCGGGCTTGTCCTTGGCCGCGAACGTACCGAAGCCGGGAATGGACACCTTGTCCCCGTCACGCATGGCCGTGGTGATGGCCTCGAAGGCCACGTCGACGGTGTCCTCCGCCGCCTTCTGGGTCAGATGGATGCGTTCCCTGAGAACCCCTGCGAGTTCCTTGCGATTCATCTTGCAACCCCTTTCGTGTGAAACCGTAGGCACTATACCGCGGAATTCAGAGCGGAACGGTGAATATGTCGGAATTTTTGATGATTATCGGGGATTGGACCGCCTTGAAAGGCCGTGTGATGAGGCTTCAGGACGGGCCGTTCCGCTCCCGATCTTGCACTATACCCGGAACCTCTAAATGCACGAAGTCACCGGATCCGCGGCGCAGGCCGAGCGCGAAATGGAGGTACCGTTGGGTGGTCGTCAGAGAGGCGTGCCCGAGGTCGCGTTGGACTTGGAGGAGTTCGGCCCCGCCGGCGAGCGCGAGGGTGGCGTTGCTGTGCCGGAACCAGTGCGGGGTCACGTTCTTGAGCACAACGGATCCGCGTACCGTGCGTTTGATGAGGCGGCGGAGGTAGACCGTGCTGCACGGGGCCCCCTGCCTGTTGGGAATGAGCGGCACGCTGTCCTGCCCCGCCGGTTCCGGCGGCAGGTCGTGGGATGCCCGCCACTGCTGGATGAAGGCGAAGAGGTCGGCCCGGATTTTGATGGTCCGGGCCTTCTTGCCCTTGCCGACGACGTGGAGCCCGATGTTGCCGTGCGGGTCGCGGAAGAAGTCCGACCAGCGGATGTTCGCCGCCTCTGAGATCCGCAGGCCGGTCAGCGCCAGCAGGGTGCAGAGAAGCGGTGCCTTGTCGCCGATCTCGGTGGCCGACTGGAGGATAGCCGCGAGTTCTTGCTCGTTGCACCAGTGGAGGTCGGTCGTGGGCGGGGTCCGCGGGGCATCGAGCATGTCCGCAGGGTTGAAGGGGATGTAGCCCAGGGATCGGCAGAAGCGGAAGAAGCCCCGAAGGATGGCCACGATGAGGGCTTGCGTTGCCGCGGCGGCCGCGCCTTCGCCCTTCCTGCTGACGACGTAAGCCTGCAGGTCCCCGATGGACACGGCGGCGAGCGGCTTTTTCACCGCAGACCGGAACCGGGCCAGTTCCGCCTGATACTTCTCCGCTGTCGAGGTGGCGCGGCTGGCCTTTCTCGTCAGGTAGAGCCGGACCACCTCATCATCCAGGCGGCCAGAGACATCTGATGTCGTTCCGTGTGGCATGGCGATCAAGTCAGCAGCGAGAGGGTTGTCCACTCGGGTTTTGCCTCCTTTACCGCCGGCTCGGCGGCGAGGACATCGCGCAGGACCAGGGAGCGGTGGCAGTGCGCCTCGCCGGCGCACCAGCAGGCGAGGACGACATCGGATCGCATGGAGAGCGCAGCCACTCCCTGGAGGGCCGCGTGGTAGGCCGCGTCTCTTTCCTTCTCCATCGTCCAGGCGGGTTGATAGTGTTGAGCCCACCAGTCAGGCTCGGTTTCGCGCCACACCTTCCAGCGGGAATGGAGATCCCTGGAAGGGGCGAGGTCCGGGATCCACTCCTCGTAGCAAGTCCGAGGAATCCGACCGGGATAGCGGGCAATGAGCACCCGAATTTTTCCTGCGTACGACTGGAGTTCTCTTACAGAGCACGTCTGGAGCATATTACCACTCCCCTCGTCCGGCTCGGCGCAAGTTTCGGAAAGGCCTCTTTCCATAACCACAGAAGCTGGCAACAGGGGAGAGGGAGTCCACGCATTCCTTGGGTTAGTTGCCCTGGTGTTTATACCCTGGATGGATCCGCCTGGTGGTTTGGCCCTGGGCGGCATCCCCTGGAATGCTGGCCCTGAAGTGTGCCCTGGCTCATGCTTCCTGTACCGCCATCGAACCTATTGGCAAAATCTAGCGCCTCGCGCCGACGGCTGGTCCTGCCGCGAAACCACGCCGCTCACTCTACCCTGAATCACTTGGTCTGTACGCCCTATTGCCTCGATGCGGAAATACATGTCTCGACGCGGGGCGCGGCACTGTGCAAGCCCTCCTCTTCGAGTGTCAGCAGGCTGGAGTTGCGGCCTTGCGCCGGGTTGGCCGGGCCTACGTCGGCATCCGTAGCGGGACCATCGTGGAAGTGCAAACAGCCTTCACGGCCGCGATGATGCGCCGCCATTGCTCCTCCCGCCGCCGGCCCCGGACCGGCGCCCCCCGCGCCACCCGGGATGCGGCTCCGGCCGGTGGAGCGCAGGCACGCCTGCCGGCGCCGGTCCCCTGCCGGACCTGAGGCGCCCGCATGATGCCGGGATGGCCGTGGGGGGCGGTCCGGCCGCCCCCCACGGTTCCCGCGCAACGGCGACGTCACGCCTTGGTCGTCTGGAAGTTGGAAACCCACGTGAGGCTGCCGCCGCCCAGGCCGTCGCCGTTGAAGCCATAGGCCGTACCCAGGGGCTTGTAGTTCTTGAGCGTCACGGTCTGGGCCCCGCCCATCCAGGTCGCGTGGGCCGTGACCGTGCTGCCCTGGATGCCGATTACGACGTGGATCCAGGTGCCGGCCGGCGCGAAAAAGCCGGAGGAGGGCGCGCCCCAACTCGTCCACGTCGTGGTCGCGGCGAAGCCGCTCCAGTTGTTGTTGGCGCGCGTGTCGATGCGGAACATCGTGCCCTGGCCGGTGCTGTTACACCCGAAAAAGAAGTCGGCGAGCCCCTGGCTCATCATGATAAAGGAGTACTGCTGGTACGCCGTGTGGTCGTCCCGCCAGATCGAGGATACGTCACCGGGCAACTGCCAGGACGGCGCCGGCAGCCCGAGGGTTGCGTCGACACTCGGATCCTTGCTCACCGTCCACCCCGGAAAGGACGCGGCCGCCGACGCGCTGCTGGAGGACGCACTGCCTTGGGTCGGGGCCTTCGACGTCGACGCGCTGCTGGAGGACCGCTGTGCCGCCCCGGCGCCGCCGCCCGAGGTCTGGCTGCAGCCGGTCACCAGGAGCAGAACCATGGCTGCAACGGAAATCGCCTTTCTCGCACTCACCCACATCACCCGCTTCCGCGCAAGACATCCGGCCGGGCAGCGGGACGCCGTTCCGGGCGACCCCCTCCGCAGTGGCGGCCTCCGGCGGAGGGAAGCCCCCCGCCCCGGGGGTCACGCGGCGCCGATCTGGACGAACCGGTCGGGCTTGACGCCCTGCAGATCCGCGAAGGAGGCCGACACGTACTGGCCGTTATCACCGAACGAGACGTTGTTCGCCGTGGCGAAGGGGCCGACCCAGACGCCGGGCATGACGACCTTGACCGCCTTGCCAGCCGCCGTCCAGGTCTGCCCGTCGAGGGAACTGGAGACCGTCCAGGTGGTCTGAGACCGCTGTATCCGCAACCAGACGGGGGCCTTGAGGACGTTGCCGGCGGTGGTCGACGCCCCCGCCTTGGTCAACTGCGCCGAGGTCGGGAAGCCCGCCACGCCGAGCTGCACCTGCATGGCGGCACCGGGAGCCGAGCGCGTGACCACGACGAGGCCAGCGCCCCCGGTGACCCCGATGAAGACCATCGGGGCGTTGTCTCCCAGGTAGCCGCGGACCATCAGGCCGGCGGCCGCCCACTGGCTCATGTAGGGACAGTTGCCCCGGGTGAAGGCGGACAACTGGCAGGAGAACGTCGCGGTGGCCGCTGTCTCCGCCGCGGCCGCGAGCGTGCCCGCGTCCGCCTGCCCCACCTGGACGCCGAGTCCCGCGCCGGTGCCGTGCATGGTGAGCCCGGCGGCCGTCGAGGTGACGAGGTTGGGCGCGGCCGTCGCCGGTTGGCCCACCAGGCCCTTGGCGCTCGGGGCGGCATAACTGCCGTTCGCGGGCACGCTGGCCGCGCTGGCCAAGGCTGCATTCTCCTTGGCCGTCGCCGCGGCCACGGCCTCAATGTTGTTCACCGCCTTGACGATCAGGGGGTAGCCCTCGTTGGGATCCATCTGGTGGTTCCACATTTGCTGCAGGTAAGGCACCATGGCGTCCAGGGCCTGGTTCGCTTCGTACAGGAAGAACTCGTGCCCGTAGCCGTAGCCCTGGGTGGCCGCCTCGGCCCAGTATTCGATGTGCTTGTTGGCCGTGATGGGCGCCGCCGCGCGGACGATGGTCTCCCACTCGGACCACATCGAGCTGAGGTTGGGGAACGAGAGCGTGCTCTGGATCAGGAAGCGGTTGGTCTCCTGACCGGCCGCGACGAACTGGAAGAGCTCCCAGGCCAGTTCCTGGTTAGGATAGTACTTATTCATACCGTAGTAATCGACCTGGACGTTGGTGCCGCGCTGCACGGGCCAGGCCGGCATGGGTAGGACGTCCCACTTCACCGAGGAGCCGAGCACGGTCACGGCCTCATACAGCATGTTCCCGGCCGACTGGTACATCACGACGCGGCCGCGGGACACGGCGGTCGCCCCGTTCATGCCCGATACGCCGCCGCGGTTGATGAGCACTTTCTCCCAGATCAGGGGATAGATCCAGTTGGCCGCGGCGAGGCTGCCCGGCTCGCCGAGCAGGCACTTGGTCTTGGTCGCGTCCATGAGCGCGCCGCCGAAGCCCTTGTGCAGGAAGACGGACCCGTCAAAGTTGTTCGGGTAGAACTGAAAGGTCGTCCCGTAGCGGTGGATGCCGTTCTTGTCCCCGGTGATCTGCGTCCAGATCTGGGCGGCGTCCTTGTAGGTCCAGGCGGGATCCGGGTAGGCGAGGCCGAGTTCGTCGAAGACGCCCTGATCGTAGATCAGCGGCTGGCAGGCGGTGTAGGCCGGCACCCCGTACAACCCGTCGGGCATCTGGTAGGTCACGAGCTGGCCCTGGGACCAGATGTTGCTGTTGATGTTGTATTGGCGCAGCAGCGGGTCGAGCGGGGCGAGCATCGGCTGCGCGACCGGGAAGTCCGAGCAGCAACTGGAGACGACCGCGGGCGCGGTCTTGTCACCCGCGAGCACCTGGGTGAGCACACCCTGGGCGTTGCCCCACGGCAGGGGTATGGCGCGGACGCCCTTGTGCGTGGAGTTGAAATTCTGATCGGTGTGCTGCTGGCATAGGGCGATCGCCGTCTTGTTCCAAGATTGCTGCCAGTTGATCTGGAAATAGACGGTCTCCACCGGCTGGGCGGTCTGGGGCGTTGCGCTCTTGGCGGCGCCCGTCGAGGACGCGCAGGCGGCCAGCACCGGCCCCGCCGCGACGGCGGCTGCCGCGGCGATCACTTTGCGGCGGGTCATGGGACGCTCAAACAGAGCGGGTCTCACATGTAATCCCTCCACCTCCGTGGTCAATCATCTGGAGTTCGCTGCCGCATCCTCTAATCCTTTCGCATTAAATACGTGGAAGCATGCGGACCCTCGCGCCGTGCGAAGGAACGTTAGCCCAAACTAATCTCTGCCCATAAACGCGAGCACGCTCGCAAGCCACACTGGTTGTACCGCATCACGAGGATTACAAGTCCGGATCTGAAAGACCACCTGGTGGAATGGCTACCGGCGCATGCCGCACGCAAGGGTAATCGCCCGCGTACCCCCGGGTACTACGCCTTCTTGGCGCAGACTACATCCTTTCAACCTTGGGCGATGTCCGCCTGAGCGACCTACGCCGCAATTGCGCCTCTTGGCAGAATCCGGGCGCCGATGGTCTGCCGGTACACCTCCAGACGCTTGCTCGCCTGGAACTCGTACATCGAGTGCTCATCCACGAGGTCGATCACCAGGGGCGGCTGCTTGGTCGGTGACACGCGCATGACCCGCCCGGCCCGCTGCGTTACCAACCCGGCCGATCGCGTCGGTGAGGCCATGAACACCGTGTCCAGTTCGGGAATGTCCAGGCCTTCGTCCGCCACGGTGGTTGCAACGGCCACCCGAGCATCCCCGCGGCGCACCGCCGCCACAAACTCGGCCCGCTTCTTGGAAGACACATCTCCCACCAGGTGAACCGCCGGGATTCCCCGGGCCTCCAACTCCCTGGTCAGTAAGGCCACATGCTTGACGCTCCACACCACGATGAGGCAGCGCCGCCCCTCGGCGACCATCCGGGCAGTGAGGTCGAGAATCAGCTTGTTGCGCGTCTCCGACTCGGACAGGTACTTGAGCGCCTTCGACCAGTGCGCGGCCGGATCCGGGAACTTCTTTTCTGCCCCTACACCCGTCCGCACGAAGCCGACGTCGGGCAGCATGATCCGGCCCGCCGCCGCGATATCGCGAAAGGCGGCCGCGTACACGGTGGGGCCGAACATGGCGTGCATCCATGTATGGAGCCCGTCCCGCCGTTCCGGCGTCGCGGTCAGACCGAGGCGGATGTCCGCCGGAAACTGCTCGATCAGTGTGCGGAACGTGTCTGCCGGCGCGTGGTGCGCCTCGTCGAGGACGACGCAACCGAATTGAGACGCGATGCCGCTCAGGTCCTTGTCGGTCAGGCTCTGCACGAGCCCGACCGTCAGCCTCTCCCCCATGGATTCAGAATTGTCGCCGAAGAGCCCGACATCCGTCATGCCGTACATGTTCCTGGCGCATTCCACCGCCTGGCGGGCCAGGTCCGCGGTGTGGCAGAGCCAGAGTGCAGGCGTGTTCGAACGGGCCACGATTTCCATACCCACGACGGTCTTCCCGCCGCCGCACGGGATCTGCACCACTCCGCCCTTCGCGGACAACGCCGCCTGCACGGCGGTCTCCTGGTACGGGAAGAGGGAGACCCCCTCCCGCCTGGTCATGGGGATGCTCGGCGGCTGGACGGTGCGCCGGCGGATGGTGCCGTGAATGCCGGCGCGTTGAAGGACGCGTACCACTTCAGGAAGCGCGCCCCGGGGGACGGAAAGGCTGTCTGGCCCCTCATCGTGGCAGGAGATGGTCTCCGGCTCCATTTCGGCCGGTTCGTCTTCACCATCGACCAATGGTGCGCTTTTCTTGGTGCCGCGCTTGGGGTTGTCGGCCGTGAACAGCGTGCGCAATTCCTCGAGCACGCCCAGAGGGAGGCCGCGGCGCGAAATTGTGAGCCTGTTGCTCAGCACGAGTTCCAGGGCGGCCACCTCCCGAATCGAATTTATACATTCTATCGGGAGATGGATTGCTATTCTAAGATGCAGACAGGGTTCGGTACCGCAACAGGTTCTGGAGCAGGGCCTGCGCCCCCGCCTTGCTCAGCGGCTGGCCCGAGCGGCACCGGGGATTCTGGATGCACGACGGGCAGCCGGCCGAGCAGCGGCAACGGGCAATAGCCGCGGCCGCCGTCTCGATGAGCTTCTGCAGGGAGTCGAACGCGGCGGTCGAGGCGCTGATGCCCCCTTCCACATCGTCATACACGAAGATGATCGGCCCGCCGTTCGCTGCCGGGTGGGCCTTGAACGAGGCGCCCTGGATGTCGCGGGCATCGGCCATCACGGCGGTGGGCATGGCCGCGGTTAGAACGTGCTCGGCCGCATGTAGGCTGCCGTCGAGCCCATGGCGCGAGATCTCCGGCTGGACGACCGGCGAGATCCAGAAGGCGTCCGTGGTCATGACCAGAGGAGGCAGGTTGACCGGCGTCTCCGGCCCGATGGCCTGCCTGGTGCGCTGATCGAGTTGCTTGTAAGACTTGACGGTGCGCGTCACGGTGACGCGGCCGTGGCCGAAGGTCTCCTTGCTGGGTTGCAGTACTTCGATCGACGTCTCGATGACGGGCTGCGTGATGTAGTGCACCGCTCCCGTCTCCCGGAGATTGACCGTTGTGCCGGACCAGTCCTGGCAGACGAAGGTCCGGTTGCCGGACAGGTACACCGCGCCGGGATAGCACTCCAAGAGGGCATGGGTCGCGTCGGTGCGCTCGACGGTCCGGCCATCGCACACCAGCTGATACGGCACACCGGCGCTGCGCAGGCTGAAACTCATGGCCGGGGAAGGGGTCTCCCGCTGGCGCCACGACGGCGACGCCTCCCAGTTGGCCGCCCGCTCGTGGTTGCCCTTGATGGCGGGGTTTTCGGGATTGAGGACGGCACGTTCGGAGGACTGCCGGAACAGGTCTTCCGGGTGATCGGCGTAGTGCTGTTCGAGGACCGACGAGCCGAGGCAGACGACCGCGAGGGACGGCTTCGCGCTCCGGCCGGCCCGGCCGATCTGCTGCCACATGGACGCGATGGAACCAGGGAATCCGCCCAAGACGACCGCATCGAGGGAGCCGACGTCGATGCCGAGTTCCAGGGCATTGGTGGCCACCATCCCGTCCATGGCGCCAGAGAAGAGCTCGCGCTCCAAGCGGCGCCGCTCCTCCGGCTCGTATCCGGAACGATAGGCGCCGACGCGGCAGGACGGGGCTTCCCGCATGGCGGCCCGCGTCAGCAACTCGACGCCCTGGCGGCTCTGGCCGAACAGGAGGGTTTTGTGCCCGGCCTGCATCAGGGTGGAGAAGATACTCAGGGCGCCGCGCTCCGCCGGATCGCTGGCGACCGCGATATAGCGATCGCCCAGGCCGGACGCCGAGCCGTTGATGACCGCCGTCTTGTGACCCGTCAGCATCGCCGCGAGCTCGGCCGGGTTCCCGATGGTGGCGGAAAGGAGGATGTACGCCGGGTGGGACCCGTACGTCTGGCAGAGCTGTTGCAGGCGGCGCAGGACATGGACCACATGCGACCCAAACGCCCCGGTGTACTGGTGGGCCTCGTCCAGGACGACCAGGCGGAGATGGCGCAAAAAGCGTGCCCAACCGCCGTGGTAGGGCAGGATGCCGACGTGTAGCATGTCGGGATTGGTGTAGATGCACCGGGCCCGCTCCTTGATGGAACGGCGGGCGTCCCGGGGGGTGTCGCCGTCGTAGAGGTCCATCGGCACCTCGGGCAGCAGGGCACGCAGTCTCTCGATCTGCTGCTGCGCCAACGCCTTGGCCGGGCTCACATAGAGCGCCGTGGCCTCTGGATCGGTCAGCAGGTGCGTGGCCATGGGGAGCATGTACGACAGGCTCTTGCCGCTCGCCGTTGGGGAGGACAGCAGGAAGCTGCGTCCGGCCTTGCCCATCTCCAGGGCCTGTGCCTGATGCGGGCGCAGATTGCAGATCTCCTGTGTGCGCAGACGCTTCGCGAGTTCGCCCAGCATGCGGGTCGTCTGAGTCTCGGGTGACGTCTGCGGAATGGTCTTGACGGCCACCAACTCGGCCCCGGCCCGGCGGAGTCCGGCATCGAGTGCTTCTGAGAACGGTCCGGCATCCAAGCGGATCCCCTCCAAAACGTCTGGGAGGGATTGTACCGCGGGTGCATTCTGTGCCATGATTCGCCTGTAGAGCGACACCGCCCTTCAGTGGCGGTCGGCGTGGAATCCAGTGTCCACGCCGCAATTCAGATCAAGGATTCTGTGCCTTGATCTCATCGCCTGTGGAGGGTCAGGACTCCCGGGCTAAGGCCAAGTGCGGGGCGTCATCCGCACGGCCGCCACGTGCGGCAACGAGTGTAAACAAGACCATACGATGGCGTCAGCATGCCCTGCTGGCGCCTTTTTTTGTCGTTTCCCCACGAAAGGAGAGGGTGCCGGCGTGGATGCGCGCGACCTGTGGGCTGCCATGTTCCGGGATGCGCAGGGCCTCCTTGAGATCCGGGTGATCTGGCCCCGCCCGCGGCCAACCGATCGGACGTTTGTGCCCCTGTCTGGACTCTTGGCCCGGCAGCAGGCCTGGGGATTCGCGGTGCGCCACCAGGACGCGGCATGCGTCGGATTCGGGCTCCAGCCCCGCCGCCGGATGCGGGGGAAGGCGGACGACGTGCTGTCGGTGGTGACCTTCGCGGCCGACTTCGACGACGACAAGACCCCGGGCGGGCGAGGGGGCGCGTTGGATCGCATTCACGCCTTCCCTCTCCCCTTCTCCGCCCTCGTGGACAGCGGGCACGGCCTTCATGCCTATTGGCTGCTGAACCGGCCGGTGCCGATTCAAGCCCAGGCGGACCGGTCGAGGTGCGAAGCCGCGGCGCGTCGCCTGGTGACCCACCTGCGGGCCGACGCCACCTGGGATCTCGCCCGGGTTCTGAGGGTGCCGGGGACGCTCAACAGCAAGGGCGCGCCCGTGCGGAGCCGGCTGCTCGAACTCGCGCCGGACGTCCGCTACGACCTGCCGCAGTTCGAAGCGGTCCTGCCGGCGCAGCAACGGTTGACGGTGCAGCGTTCCCGGCCGACCCGCCGGGAAGGTTCGCTGTCGCCGCGCGTGGAGCGCCTGATCCGTGGCGGGAACGACGGGATGTACCCGAGCCGGAGCGAGGCCGACTTTGCCGTCGTCTGTGCGCTGGTGCGTGCCGGGTACTCTGATGGCGAGATCATCGATGTGTTCGCCAGCCACCCGGATGGTATCGGGCAAAAGTTCCTCGAACGCGGAGAGCGGTATCTCAGTCGGACCATCACCGCCGCCCGCCGAGTCGCCATCGCGTCCTGAACCTGGGGAGGGATCGTCTTGACCGGTGGGTTGTGGGATGTGTATCCGCTGCTTGAGACCGAGGTGGTGTTCCCGGGCGGGCGCGGGAGATTGGTGCAGGTCTTCACCGGCCGCGCCGCGGTGCTGGTTCACATCGAGCGCCCGAAGAAGCGCCGCAAGAAGGACGAAGGGGAGCCCGAGTCCGACAGGCTCGTCTTCTGCGATCCTGCTGACATCCGGCCAGCCGCAGTGCTGGCGTGAATCAGGCGGGGCCCGCCGCCGGCGGGCCCCTTTCGCCTAGGCATCGATCTGTGTCCCGCAGCGTCCGCAGAAGACCCAGTGGGCCCGCAGCTTGCGTCCACAGTGCGGGCAGTACTGAAGGGGCTCTTCATCCTCCGCGGCTTGAACGGGCGCAGTGGTGTCCGGGATCTCCGGAGGCGCGCTCATCGCCGCTGATTCAGTTGAGGCGGCCGGCTCTGACGCGGCCGGTTCCGCCGCCGGGGGAGGCGCAACTGAGACGGTTTCGCTTGCGTGGGTCGGCTCAACTGATGCAGGTTCCGGGGCCTGCGCCGGCAGGGCTTCGTCTGGAGTGGGGTGGATGGGGATGGTATAGATCATCCCCCTGTTGCTGCGGTGCTTCTTGACCAAGCGATTGGAGTTCACCAACTGATCGACGACTTCGTAGACCTTGAAGGGAGTGAGCTTCAGGGCCGTGGCGATGGCGCCTTGAGAGATGGGGATGTCGGGCCCCTGTTCGAGGTGACGGCGCAGGTACTCCAGCACTAGGTCCTGCGGGTCAACCAGTTCCGCCGTTGCCCCGGGCTCTGTCGCGGGCGCCGGCCCTGGGACCGCCGCGGCTGCAGAGGCTTGGAAGATGGTGAAGTGGAAGCCGCGCGGCCCAGCGGACTTCTTACCGATCACATTCGTTTTGACGAGGTCCTGTACCGCTTGTTTGACCTGTTCCTCCGGGACGCCCGCGCCCTCGGCCAGCTTCTTGTTGGTCGTGGGAACCGCGGTCCCATGCTCCTCAATGTGCCGCCGGATCGCTGCCAGAACCACTTCCTGCGCTGACAGACAGAACCCTCCACCGTCAAGATTGGTGGAGGGTTCTGTTACTTCGTGGCCCTTCCTGCCTAGTTCGCCTGGGCGAGGGCGTCAAAGTCGATCTTCTGGGCGATTCCCTTGGGGATGGCACCAGCCGGGATCCTGAACAGCCACTGCCTATCGACCAAGCGCCGTTCGACCTTGTGACTGGCGCACAGCCAGCGGATGTGTGCGCTGACGGCCTTGGCGCTGAGACCGGACCGGTGGGCGATCTCCTCGGAGGACAGGACGACCTCGCCGCCGGCTGCCCGAGCAGACTTGCGGATGCTGTCCAGGACGCGGTCACGATCGGAGATGATCAACTGCACGGGGATCGTGGAGTACCGGCGCTTGGACCGGCGGCACCCGGTCCGCATGACGCGGACAGCCGAGGTGCGCTTGGCCTTCATCGCTTCTTCTAGACGCGCGGCCTGCTCCTGGCGCTCGTCACGGGCTTCGAGGACGGCGAGGGGGTCTGAGGAGAGGTCGGCGATACAGTCTCCGAGGACACGGCCGGTGTCGTCCGCGTCGATAGGGGCGTCCAGAGAGAGGCTGTTGGCGTTGAGGGCGATTTCGTACTGCTGCTCCGGAACGTGGACGCAGGGGAACGCGTGGGACACCCAGCGCCGGATTTGATTCTCCACGCAACGAGCGGCAAATGTGGTCAGGGGGCGATGCCCATCCCAGGCGGAGGAGAGTTCGGCTTTCGGCTGCAGGATGCGCAGCAGGGCGACCATGCCCTCCTGCATCCCGTCCTCCCAGGAGACGTTGGGAGGCAGGCGGCGGTTGCCGATGACCCGCCTCATGGTCCAGTTGATGAAGGCTGTCGATCCCTGGAGGACCTCTTCCATCGCGTCTACGTCACCGGCCTGTGCCCGCCGGCACAGATCCAGATCCTTGAGCACCTCGGTCGCGGCCACCGGCACCACCTCCTGATGGAATGAACTTATCATGGATGAATGTTGGAGTCAATAGTCAGCGGCAATCATTGACGTTGACTATTGTTGCCGCGAGAGGGGGAGTGGTCATGAAATCGGCCCGGGAAGACGCCGAGTTTCTGGTTCCAGTTGAGGGCGGCGCGCAGGACCGGCGGAGGCGGTCGGGTATACATGCGTCCGGCCCAGCAACCCGGTGCAGGGCGGGTGGGGCAGCCGCTTTGAAGCGCGTGCCGTGGGACACCGGGCGCTCGTCCCGTTCCGCACCAGAGAGCTGTCGCGGAATCCGTGACCTACCAGCGGCCCGGACGCGGCGTCGTCCGCTGCCAACTCGCCGAAGGAGGCGTGGGTATGACGGTTGCGGCGGTGGAGCCATGGCGCGATGTCGACCTGCTCGCCCTGGCGTTTGTAGGTGACCCGCAGCTCTCACCGGACGGACGCCAGGTCGCCTTCACCCGCACGACCGTGGACGCTGAGCACAACCAATACCGCTCGCAGATCTACCAGTAATTCAGCGCGAGGGCCCCTGCCTTCAGGCATGGGGATGAAGCGCGCCGCTTTTGCGCCGGACTCGGTGATATGATCGGCACGTTCCGGCGGGATGCCCCGCCCCTGATCGGAGGAATGACCAAGGCGTGAAAATACTGCGGGGATACCGCTTCAAGCTGAAGGTCACGTCGGAGATCGAGCACGCCTTCGTCGTGATGGCCGGGCACTCCCGCTTCGTGTGGAACAAGGCCCTGCGTTTGAACCTGGATCGGCTGGCCCAGGGGGTCCCCATCATCCGGTACAACGACCGCTGCGGATTGCTGCACCTCTGGAAGCAGTCCGAGGAGTATGGCTTCCTGGCCGAGGCCAACGCGCAGACGCTGCAGCAGAAGCTGAAGGACCTCTCTCAAGCGTTCTCCGACGCCTTTGACCCGACACAGCCGGGCAAGCACCTCCCCCGGTTCAAACAGCGGGGCGTCGACGACGCCTTCCGCTTCCCCCAGGACGTGCGGATCGAGAACCGGCGGGTGTTCCTCCCCAAGGTGGGCTGGGCCGCCTTCTTC
>Ga0080006_1172870_pt1 | contig 72212 bp, 67 predicted proteins | sample RS3BMetagenome_FD_69209 | JGI IMG/M metagenome (GOLD analysis project Ga0080006, IMG submission 69209) | Ferric oxide microbial mat and aquatic microbial communities from Rainbow Spring, Yellowstone National Park, USA - RS3B (SPADES... ... | reverse complement strand
GCCCATACTTCTCAAAGCTCGACTGCGACGCAAACGTCTGCTGCCTCATTCGCCATCCACCCCTAACCATCAGATTAAGCCATCAGGCAGCAGTCGCAGAACTTGTGCAGAGTTTCCCTAGGCTGTCCTCTATGCCCAGGTACCGGAAGACGAAACAAACCGCGGCGCTTGCTATCAGGCCGCGGCCCGTGCGGGAGCGACTAAGTCACGGCGTTTTCACCTTCGGTGTCCGCCATCTGATCACGCTCCCCGCAGATAACGTCTTCATTGTCATCGTGAAGTTCGTCATCAAGAAAATGGAACATTATCGCGTGCTCCTCGGCCAGATGGAACCAGATCCGGGTCTCGTCATACAGACCCTCCGCGAGCAAGTCATAGTCGCCATCGTCCGGGAATTTCATCGTGAATTCAGTGCCAGGAGGCATTCCATAGGGCAGCCACTTCTCACGAGTTTCGCGCGGCGTAGTATCTGCGTACTTGAGCCATGGAGTCCACGTCTTGACCGCAAAGCTGACAATATCTGTTCGATGATCAATGTCTTTGATTAAGACCACATACTCGCCGACCTCGCGGTCATACAACCTGATGAGGATTCCAATGGGACGGTTGAGGAGGGAATAGAACATGAAGAGATTCAGAACGTTCATGTGGAGCCTTTCGATGTCGCATGGTTGCGCGGCCATTGTCACTGACCGCTGGGTTGATGGTTAGCTGAACTGCGTGTCGACAGAAACGTCGCGCAGTCATTGAGCCAAGCTGTCCTCGCGAATCTGAGCCAGATGGCACATGAAGAACCTTGCCACTTCCTTCCGCGTCTTCGCTGCTGCATGCCGGGGGCCTGTACTCGGGGAGAATGAGCCGTGTGCTCAAGGCACAATCCGTGTATTAAGGTCCTCATGGCACGATGGTTGGGGTGCGTTCCGTTCGGATCTACACGGCTACGGACATTCGTGCATTCCCTTTCGCACGAAAAATGTCTGAGACGTACGGGAGCCGGAGCGCCGCGGAAAATTCCCGTGCCAGCGGTGAACATCACAGAACAAGAGATCTGAAGGCTGCAGATCAAATGCAATTCCAAACTCCGGCATGCAAAACTCATCTCCTTCGAAACATCCGGTCGTCGTGATCACGCCTGTGCCAGATGGAATATCGAACTTGTCGACGTGGACAGCGCATGGCTGGTCCTTCAGTCCATAGCCTGAACTGAAGACAGAGCCCTCGTTCTTCCAGTCCTCCTTGATTGCGTCAACGTATCGCTTCTGCACCGCGTACTGTTTGGGCAGGTGTCGTGCATAGATCTTTGTGATCTGCCTCTCGATCTCTACCTGGCGTAGATATCGCGGTAGGTTTTCCAGGCTCGCAGCCGTGAGGCGACAATCGGCCACGCCGGGCGCGCTGTTCTTGTATCTGTAGTAGCCAAAGGTGGATGCTTTTCCTCCCGCCTGCAAGAGCTCGCGGGGCACTCCAGTGAAGTCTGTTGGCGTGCCGTCGACACGAGTCAGCTGAAACCGTGCTCCCTTGCCAATTATCTCGGGGCGGTTGCGCAGATCACCCTTGACGCCCGAGAATGCCTCAGTGCGCTCCAGCTCCTCATCGTCGTCCCAAATGTCTGCCATGAATCTGGCGAGGAAATCGCCTTGTGGCGTGTAGAAGCTTGCACTCTTGCGAGGTTGAACGACGATGCCTAGACTTGCTGCATCTTCGTAGCGCAGAATGAGGCCTTGCAGAACACGCTTAGCTTCTTCAGGTGTGGCGAATTGAGATGAAACTATTTGTCTGGCCATCGACAGTGTCCTATCTGTTTAAATCTCTGTTTGCAACATGGTGATGCCTCTGCCTGTCTTCTCGAGGCAGAAATGGGGTCGGCGCGTGAATCCGGTGCTACTCCTTGGCTACGCGCCGGTTGGAACCTTTGCGCAGGGAACAAGTCGCTAGGCCTGGCTTTCGCCCGGAAGACTGCTTGGTGTTATCTGGCGGAGTGTTCGGGGCCATTCGATCGCGATGGGCGTTATACATCTCGTGGATGAACTCGACGATCTCGCTGCGAAGGACCGGCCCGAGCGACAGCAGACCCTCAAACTCTTGCTTCAGGATCCGGTTTTCCGCTTTTGAGAGACCTGCAATCGCGAATTTGGTGACGTCCGCGGGACCGCCGGTCCTTGGGCTGCTCCTCTTACCATGCTTCTTGGTCAGGCGATCGATCGTGTTCTGCTGCTCCGCAGCCTTTTTGTCGGCGGCAGCCATCGCCTCGGAATTGTCGATCTCCATCGTTTCTTCCAGCCAGTAGTCATTGCCACGGTGGCAAAGACGGAAATCCCGAATGTCGATCTCGCTCGCCACGACGGCCCTGTAGTAGTCCATGCGCCGATATACAGTCCGCCTGGAGATGCCGAACTCCCTCTGAATGCGCTCGCACTCTTGCAAAAATCGTCCAGAGCCGCATTTGGCACTTGCAAGGTTGATCACGCGGAAGCACCGGCCTTGATAGAACCAACACTTGCGCTCGTTCTGAAGATAGAAAGGAAGCAGGTTGATTGCCTTCGCAATGAGCTCTTCGCACTCCTCTGGTGGGAAATCGATCACGATTGGGTCGGTGTCGAGCTGATCAGGGTCAGGGATATCTTCCGTCTCGGGCGTCTCAGTGGAAACTTCGCCGTCGATGGAATCTGCTACACCGCCATAGCTTTGAGAAGTGATCTCGCTGCTCGCCGAGATGGTCATGGCATCCGACTGCTGTTCAAAATCCCTCTCATCCGCTGGAGTCTCCGCGGCGCTGTCGGCATCTTCTATGTCTCTGACGGAGGCGGCAACGGCTTCGGCGCCGGCCGACTCGGGATTGCAATCCTGCTCCCGGCCCGAGAAATCGCAAGACGGCTCCGCTGCACTGTCTGCGGTGGAGGATTCGGCTTGCTGCTCATCCTTGAGGACGTCTAAGATGAGCGATGCACAAGGCGGATTCCCTCGTCTTTTGTCATCTCGACCAGAACTGGATCCCCAATTTCCAACTCGTCGACCTCTACCTTTTCTACGTCGCCCTCTTGATCATCGAGGTAAAAATAGTCCTCTTGAAACGCCTCCGTTATGGCAGTCTCCAGTTCATCCTTCTGTTTCTGTAGAGCAGAGGTGACCCAAGAAACATCCTCATGATCAGCAAGCTCAGCTGACAAGAAGTCTTCAAGACGTGAAAGGACCTTCAGGTGCGGGTGCGTCTTGCAAGCTTCTGGCAGGCCCTGATCCTCAGATACCACGTATCATGGCTAAGTAATGTCGTGGTTCTCTTCGTGAATTCAGGAGCATCTGCCTCATATGGACAGTCAAGAAGCGATCGAGCTTGCCCGCAAGGTTCTGTTGGAAGAAAGAACCTCCCCGACCGTGCGGTATATGCTCCGCGCACCCGTAACCACGCTTTCTGCCCGGACATCGCATCATAGTCCAGATCCAGTCCAGCTGGTTTCCTCTGTACGACCGAAATCCTCAAACCTTCGTGCCAAACATCATTTGGGCGAAGCCGTCTGACTATCAGAAGGCGACCCAGCGCGTGTATCACGCTCCGGGCCTTGAGAGCTTTATCGAATTGCCGCTGGTGGAGAAACCATAATGAGGAGCGAATGTGTCTGCCGCCAGTTCTGCGATCCCGAAATTGCGGAATTGCTCCGGCGTCCCACCTACTCCAAAGGAGCAAAAAACAATGGGAGCACGAGCTGTGAAGGCTTACCTAGTCGAACAATTTGCCTTGGTACATCCATACGAGGAGTATCTTCGCACCGGAACCGAAGAGCAGAAGCGCCGATGGACCCATGTGTATGAGCTCACTAAACTGACAGCCCCCGCAGGAGCCTCTGCTTGCAGGTTTCGAGCGGAAGATGAAGGTCCTGATCTACAGCGAATCTGATGCGGCGACTGTATCCAACAAGGTCCACAAGTTCAGCGAATTGTGGAGAGCCATCCTGCAAAGATCGCTCTGCGCTTCGTGGAGCGTCCAATGGACGGCGAACTCATTGAAGGTCCGCGAATCAGTGACGGAAGCCGCATGCCGGTCGTTCTCTTCTCCTCTGAAGACTGGTACTGGTGAGCGACCGCCAGAGATCGCACCCACAATCGTTATCGTACGCTGGCCTTGAGCCGGCTGAGCCCAGTTGTCCAACCGAAATTTTGTCTCCGGAGCAGAGTGAGCTGGACGCTACGCTCGCTGAATCGCTCAACGATTTCGAGCGGGTACAGCTGATGTTGCGGCTGACGCCTCGGCTAGGTAAGAAATACAACGACTAGAGTACGCCAGTCCTCGACTGGTAAAGTTGCGAAATAGTCTAGTAGAACTTCAAGCCACTTGAAGCAGTTGCTATCTCCGATGCGAATGCAAACGGGGCTCTCCTGTTGTCTGCGGCTCCGCTTCGCCCATCGGATCGAACTTTGCAACTGTCACCGGACGATTCGGCGACTAGGAGCATAATGTCGCCCCACGTGTTCGCCGATCGTCAAATACTAAAGTAGTGTGGATGAGTTGTTTGGCCCACGCGCAGCCTTCTTACAAGGCTAGAATCTCAGGGTTGAAAAGGATCACAATGCCGGTTGCAAAACCACGTTTCTGGCGCATCGAAATCCGATATTCGAGGCTGAGCTATCGGGAGTATTGGAAGTACGCGCCGCAACTCGGTAGCGATTGCAATAGGAAACGTGACAGAGAAACGAACCGCCCTTCATCACCTTGACTTGCCCGGTTCCGAGATTGGCAGGATCGTGAAGTGTGGGACCTGAAACGGCTGGAATGGCAAACCAGTCGGCGCACCACTCCCAGACATTTCCGGTAGCAGAGTAGATGCCATAACCGTTCGGAGGAAAGCTATCGACCGGGCAGGTACCAGAATAGCCGTCTTCGGCGGTGTCTTCGTTAGGAAACCTACCCTGCCAGATGTTCGAGAGATGCTTTCCTTCGGGAGTGAGCTTATCTCCCCAGGGAAACAGCTTCTGTTCGAGACCGCCCCGAGCGGCATACTCCCACTGTGCCTCCGTGGGTAAAACCTTCGAGGCCCAGCTTGCATAGGCTTGAGCGTCGTTCCAGGAGACGTGCACGACGGGATGATTCAAACGCTGCTGGACGTCGCTGCCCGGCCCCTCGGGTTGACTCCAATTCGCTCCAGGAACCTTGCACCACCATGGAGCCTGAGCGACCGTGTCTTCTACCAGATCTCCAAATCGATCCTCAGGGATATGCAGCCAGAAGACGAAGGACCAGCCAAAATGTTCGGCTTCGGTACGATAGTTCGTGGCGGAGACGAATGCGGCAAACTCTGCATTGGTGACCGGGTAGGTATCGATATCGAAGGGAGAGAGCGAAACAGGACGCACAGGCCCTTCCCCATCTGCGGGAAACCCGTAAGGATAATCGGTCCCCATCAGGAAGGTGCCTCCGGACAATGAAACCATAGAACTCTGTGTCTGTGTCGAGGTTGCCTGCTCCTGAAATCGTGGAACGGACAACTCCGTGAGCGGCACTCCTCCGGATACTTCAGAGTGCCGTGGAGCACAACACGAGGATGCCTTGTCCTTGAGGCCGCCTTGATCGAAGCCGCTTTCCTGCGAGCCAGGTAAGCCGCTGACAGTTCGAGTGCTCATTTCTATTCCCGGCTCCTCACGGATAGAGCTTTGCCTCCACGATCTCAGGCACTGGCTCTCCGGCAGCGGTCAACAGTTGCGTCAACTGTACCCGCAACTCATCTGCTTTTGCGCGATATTCTTTGCGTCCGGCAAGATTCACGAATTCGTGCGGGTCTGCGCGTTGATCGTAGAGCTGATACTCGTGATAGGTCGTTGCCGCGGGCTGTTTCGTATTGCCCGATAAGTCGGCAACACAGTATGTCCAATCCTTCGTGCGAATCGCGCGCCCGGTCATCGATTCACTGATCTGGATGAGCTGCCGGTTCTGCCAGCTCTCTCGCGCTGCGGGATTATTGACGAGAGGAAAGATGCTGCGACCTTTCCACGTGGGAGGAATAGGAATGCCTGCCGCTTCGAGCAGAGTCGGTGCAACATCGATCAGGCCAACGAGCTCCGGGATCTGTTGCGCTCCGCGGAAACCGGGACCGTCGACGATAAGCGGTACCCTGATGGAGCTGTTGTGCGTGCTTCGCTTGTACTCCTGGTTGCGTGTCATAAAGTGGCAACCGTGATCGCTGATGAAGACAAAGATCGTGTTCTCCGCGAGGTGTTCTTCTTCCAGGACACAGCGGACTCGCCCGACAGAGTTGTCGATGGCTTCAATGCAACCGTAATAATCGGGAAGCTGATCCTGCCATGTGCCGGGGTGGGCGCGCAGATCTTGGGGCGCGGTGGGATTGGCAAAACGCGCAGCCGCGCCTTTGGGCGCAATCGGCCGATGCAGATCATTCTGCTGGTGGGGTTCCAACTGCGAGATAAACAGGAAGAACGGCTTGTCCTGCTTCTGGCGAAGAAAGCGTTCCGCCCGGTCGGTAAGGAAATCAACGCGATACTCGTCCTTGAAATTAATGGGCTGATTGTCGCGGTCCCAGATTGTTCCCTCATAGGGATGAGTTGTATGTTCGAGCGCATTGGCACCCTCCCACAGATCGAGAAAGCCACCTCGATCCTCCGCCTTCACGGGGCCAGGATTGCCGCCGTCTTTGGGATTTTCGAGAGCCAGATGCCACTTGCCGATGAGGTTCGCTGTATAGCCGGACTTTTTCAGCTCTCCGGCGAGTGTCGGGAGTGATTTATCGAGGGCAGGCCCGTTATGCCAGACACCGGTCTCCGTCGCATATCGGCTGGTAAAGAGAACCGAACGGGCAGGAGCGCAGACGGGCTGGTTGGTGACGGTATGGGCGAAGTTCTTACCGCGCGCCGCCAAGGCATCGATGTTGGGAGTGCGTGTCGTACCGTTAATGCAATTTGCTCCGACGAAATCCCATCGGAATTGATCGGCGAGATAAAGAATAATGTTAGGCTTCGGGGTCGGCGCTGAGACAACCGGTTTCTCCTGGGCCTTTATGTCCGTCGATGGAACTACGGCTGCGAGGGCGGCAGCCATGGATGCTTTAAGAAAGGACCTGCGGCCCTCATTGTTGTCGGTCATTAAGAAACTCCTGAAAAATTCTTCTCGCAACTTACCGATTCCGATCCGGCGAATTTACTCTGATCAGGGATAAAGCTTGGCTTCCACGATCTCCGGTTCCGGTTCTCCGGCTGCTGCCAGCAGCTTCTTTAACTGCTCCCGCAACTCGTTAGCTTTTTCCTTATATTCCTTGCGGCCAGCGAGATTGACTAACTCCTCTGGATCGCCGCGCTGATCGTACAACTGATACTCGTGGTAGGTTGTCGCTGCCGGCTTCGAGATATCGCCGGACAGATCGGCAATGCAATAGGTCCAATCTCGTGTGCGGATGGCTCGGGCCGTCATTGTTCCACTGATCTGGATCAGCTGCTGATTCGGCCATTCTTCTCTGGCTTCAGATTCATTGACCAAGGGGAGCAGACTACGGCCCTTCCAGGAGGGGGGTATCGGCACACCGGCCGCCTCGAGCAACGTCGGCGCAAGATCGATCAGGCCGACCAACTCGGGAATCTGCTGGACTCCGCGAAAACCGGGACCGTCGATGAGGAGCGGCACGCGAATGGAGGCGTTATGAGCGCTGCACTTGTCGGCACGATTGCGCGTCTCGAAGTGGCAGCCATGATCGCTTAGGAAGACAAAGATGGTGTCCTCGGCAAGCTGCTCCTCTTCTAGAATCCGCCGGATGCGACCCACTGAGGAATCGATGGCCTCGACGCAGCCGTAGTAGTCAGGCAGGTAAGCCTGCCAGCTGCCGGGGAATGCACGCACATCCGGGGGAGCAGTGGGGTTGGCGAAGCGTTCAGCCGCTCCTTTCGGTGCGACAGGCCGGTGCAAATCATTCTGCTGGTGCGGCTCGAGTTGCGAGACAAAGAGCAGGAATGGCTTGTCGTGCTTTTGGCGTAGAAAACGTTCTGCTCGATCCGTCAGGAAGTCAACGCGGTATTCGTCCTTGTAAGTGATCGGCTGGTTGTCGCGGTCCCAGATCGTGCCCTCATAGGGGTGCGTGATGTTTTCGATCGCATTCGCGCCCTCCCATAGATCCAGGAAGCCTCCGCGGTCCTCCGGGTTTTTGACCGGGCCGGAAGTGCCACCTACCTTGGGGTCCTCGAGAGCCAGATGCCATTTGCCGATGAGGTTCGCCGAGTAACCCGCCTTGCGCAGCTCGTCTGCAAGCGTTGGCAGCGATCTGTTCAGGGTTAGACCGAGGCGCCAGACACCCGTCTCTGTGGCATAGCGGCTGGTGAAGATCACCGAGCGCGAAGGCGAGCAAAAAGGCTGGTTTGTGACGGCGTGGGTGAAGTTCTTTCCGCGTCTCGCTAACGCGTCGAGGTTCGGCGTATGAGTTGAGCCATTGCGACCATTCGCTCCAATGAAATCCGGACGGAACTGATCGGAGAGATAGATGATGATATTGGGTTTCTTTGCGGGCGCCGTTCTGGGTGATTTCGTTTTTGCTTCAACGACGGATGGAACCACTGCCGCAACAGTAGCAGCTACAGATGCTTTGAGAAACGACCGACGGCCTTCGATACTTTCAAAATTTTGAGACATTCTTGACTCCTGCCATGTTTCAGCCGCTACAAGCAGCTTCAGCGAACACGTAGAACAGAAATGATGAAAGTACCCTGGGTGAAGGTACAGCCACTTTCTGGTTTTTGGGGGAATGAGGAAATGCACACGTCGAATCGCTGCGCGACTTCTAGTTGCAAGTTGTTAGGAGGGCAGAATCAGCAACAACAGAAACGACAACAACCTGCGCGGGTAGGCTCCGGCAGGAGGTCGAATGAGATAGTCATCAGTTGTTGCTGGCGATAGATCATCGTGAGGATATTTCTCATGCCGAGCATATGTCGAACTCTCTGATGTGTCAAACGGCCGCTCATCGTTCGTGGAAACGCCATAGCTTGTTGCTTCGCGAAACGAAGAACTCATCTACCGCAGGCAGTCATGCACACTTCGAACGCAGGGCTAATGTTCTACGGGATTTCATTGCGCTATGTGCAATGCTGCGACGTAGACGCATATTTGACATCGCATTCGGCTGCTGCTAGTTTCGTTTCCATGCGAGCATTCATGAAAATACAAGGTTGTTGTTGCTGCCGTCGTATTGGTAGCCTCGCCGGTATTTCCTTGTGATACGCGCTCTCTAGCGCTATCTGTTCCCTCCACAGCAAGTGTGGCTTGACGCAGGAATCGACACAAAGCTCCGAATGTATCGCAGTCGGATTTTGTGTAAGGTTCCGTTGGAAGAGATTGCAGTCCATGAACAATGTACGATCAGCAAGCCACGACGCTGAAGCATCACGCTTCTTCGAATCGTTGCGGCAGGCCCATAAGGCACAGGCTTCCTTGTATCAAAGGGGCGTTCCTCCGTCCCTGGCTATTCGAAGGGTCTTCGCATCTCTTCTGCGAACAGATGGTTATCACTCGATTCCCCACAGCAGCCCATCGAGGTCTCTGATAGAGAAGCGTTGTTGTCGCAAAACCTCCCAGTGCTGCGACCACTTCTCTGTTTGTCGCTAGTCGCCACAAATCCCACGCCCACACAGAACAATTGTTTCATTTAGTCGGAGTCGATTGCCCGGATTGTGCCTCGATCTATGGCAAAACTCTCTTCTTATTTAGGAGAAGTTTCAATGTTTGCAAAAGGTATAAGTCCGTCATCGCGTTTCTTCGCCCGCGTTTCAGTTCCAGGCAAGAAACTCGTTCTCTTTTTTCTTTTTCTCCTGGTCGTCGGTGAAGCAGTCGGACAGGTGGACACGGGCTCGATTGTTGGAACGGTCACAGACACGCAGCATCAAGCGATCCAGAGTGCGACAATATCCCTGCTGGACACCGGCAAGAGCATTACCAGAACCCTCTCCTCGGGTAGCGATGGTACGTTTACTATCTCTCCGCTTGCTATCGGCACTTATACCCTGACCATCGATGCACCGGGCTTCGGTCGCTATACGAGAACGAATATCAACGTTACTGTCCAGGAGACGGTACGCGCTGAGGTGATACTGAAACCAGGTGCGGTGACGCAGGCAGTCGAGGTAACCTCGGGCACTCCTCTGCTTGAAACCGAAACGTCTTCGATCCAGCAGCTTGTCGATCAGAACCGCATTCTCAACCTTCCGCTCAACGGACGCAACGTGGCCTTTCTTGCTCAGACAGCTCCAGGCGTAACGATCGCACAGCAGGATTCGCGCGGCTTGGCTGCCAGCGGCTCCTTTTCGGCAAACGGGTCGCGGCGCGGCCAGAATGATTATCTGCTCGATGGTATCGACAACAACGCCGCCATCGCTGACTACGTGAACCAGTCGCAGTATGTCATCATGCCTCCTCCAGATGCGGTAGACGAATTCGTTGTGCAGACGAGCGACTACTCCGCGGAGTTCGGACACTCGGCGGGAGCTGTGCTGAATGCAACGACACGCTCCGGAACCGACCACTTCCACGGCACATTCTGGGAGTTTCTCCGCAACGACGCTTTGGACGCGCGCAACTACTTCGCCACCAGCCCCCAAAAACCAGTTTTCCATGAGAACCAATTCGGCGGTTCGATCGGAGGACCGGTTGATATTCCGAAGCTCTACTCCGGGATCGGCAAGACATACTTCTTCTTCGACTATCAAGGTACGCGCATCTCGCAGAATTCCAGCACCGTCACCACCGTTCCCACCCTCGCCGAACGCACAAGCAACTTCACGGACCTGAGCGATCTCATCACCGGACAGAGCGGAACCTATACCGACGCTCTCGGCCGCGTCTTTCCTGCGGGTACCGTCTTTGATCCAGCCACCACACGAGCCACGACCACTGGCGCGGTCGATGCCGTCACAGGCTTGACAGCATCGTCCAGCAGCTACGTGCGCGATCCCTTCTACGCAGGAAGCCTTGCCGGGCTGAAGAACTTCACCAGCTTACCGACAAACCAGCTGAATCAACTGCCGGCCAATCGATTGAATCCGTCCGCCATTGCGCTGCTCAATCTCTATCCTTCCAATCCTACGGCGGGCATCGCTAACAATTACACGGCCTATCCGAAGGTGCTCAACAACAGCGATGGCGTGGATCTTCGCATCGACCAGCACTTCAGCAACCGTGACAGCGGATTTGCGCGCTACAGTTATCTGGACACGGACCAGTCCAACCCCGGTCCATTCGCCGGCGTTGCCGATGGAGCCACGTCGCGTCCCGGCAGCGGATGGACACAGGCGCAAAACGTTGCCGTAAGTGAAACGCATATCTTTACGCCCTCAACGGTCAATGAAGCGCGCTTCGGATACAGCCGCGTCGTCGATCTTCGCTTGCAGCGCTATGCAAATGATACGAATAATATTCCCGGACAATATGGAATTGGAGGAATCCCTCAAGCGCCAGACAATGGTGGATTGCCCACGCTTTCCCTCGGCAGCCTCTCCACTCTGGGAGCACCTGGTACCACACCCAGTAATAAAGCGAGCGATATTCTTCAGGTATCAGATAACCTAACCTTCTCTCATCATAAACATCTCCTCCGCGCCGGGTTCCTCTTCCAGAATATCGGCTATCCCACCGTCACACCTTCGGCCTCGCGTGGCTCTTTTGGATTCAGCGGCCTCTACACCTCGGTCTTCGGCAAGACCGATGGATCGACTGGACGCGCTCAATTGCTGCTGAATCCGATAGCCTCGACCGTCGCCAAAGGCGTCAACAACGTTGGCGGTGCGGATACACTCAGCGCATCGAGCATTCCGCCGATCTCCAACCTGCGCCGAACCTACTTCGGGGCATATCTGCAGGATGACTGGCGTGTGACTACGAATCTAGTCCTCAATGCAGGGCTACGATGGGAGTACTTTGGAGTTCCCAGTGAGCGCAATAATCGACAAAACAATTTTATCTTTGGATCGCAAGGGCCACAGTTCCTTGTGCCTAGCTCCCAGACCAGCCAAATTCCAGAGGCGTTTGCCGTTCTGCTTGCGTCGAACAATATTGCGCTCACTCCGACAGACAACGACAACCTCGGAGTTGCGCAAAAGCTCAACTTTGCTCCGCGTTTTGGATTTTCTTATCAGGCGCGACCGCAGATCGTAGTGCGCGGCGGCTATGGCATCTTCTTCGGCGGGTATGAGAACTATGGCATCAATGGCATGCCCGCCGCAAACTTCCCCTACAATATCGCAGCCAGCTTTACAGCGGCGAATGCTGCGACTCCCTTGACTCCCGATAACTCCATAGGAAGTCTTGGGGCGGGGCTGACCAATGTTCCTCTCACGGCCTCATCCGCGCAGCTCACCAACATCTCCCTGCTGGGACGACAGTACGACTGGAAGAGCGCATACACGCAGTCGTTCAACCTGCAGGTGCAGTATCAACTGTCGAAGAATACGATCGCAAAGATCGGATACGTCGGCTCACTGACCCGGCATCTTCAGACCAACATCGGCAGTAACGCAGTGAGCCAAATCCTTCCGCCAACGGCGAACGCTCAGCAGGCCAGCTTCTTCCCGTCCTTTGCGCGAGGAGGTACATATATGGTTTCTACGGGCTCCTCGAACTATAACGGCCTACAAATCGATGTCACCCGCCGTTTGGATAACAACCTATCGCTCGAAGGCAATTACAGCTACTCCAAATGCTACAGCGATGCGCGCGACCTGCTTGATAACACGGTTGGCGGCTACCGTGCTCCCTACGTTCCAGGAGCAGGTATCGGCATTGACAATGCGCTCTGCGACATCGACGTTCGCAATATCGTTCATGCGAACGGTACTTACGTTCTTCCGTTCGGCCGCAATCAGCGATTCCTTACCTCAGGCTTGCCTGCATTTCTTGTTGGAGGATGGTCGGCGCAAGCACTCGCTACCGTACAGGACGGGCAACCCTTTACGGTTACCTGCTCGCAGACGACGACTGCTGGTCTGGGCTGCAACGCGCTCAAGATCCCGGGACAAAATGCCTACTCCGGGCCGCACAATGCGAAGCAGTTTCTCAATCCTGCGGCGTTTGCAAACCCAGCGGCCACCAGCGGTATAGGACTACTCGGAGGAGGCCCGACCCAAGTCAGCGGACCAGCCTATCGCAGATTAGATCTGTCGATCTTCCGCACGTTTTCGCTGCCCAAGGAGACGCGATTCGAGTTCCGCGCCGAAGGATTCAACATCACAAACACGCCCAACTTCAGCGAGCCCGGAAGCCTCAACTTTTCCTCACCGACAACTTTCGCGTCCATTACGAGCACACGGGACTATTCGCGGCAGATCCAGTTTGCTGGAAAGTTCTACTGGTGACAAAATAATGGCCACTCAAGAGCTACTACCGTCAATCTAGTATTTGTCTCTGGTCCAATGCCGACAGGCTTCATGAGAATATATAGGTGCCGAATTTGTAGATTTTTTCAATCGCCTGTTGCGATGACTTATCAAGAACTCCAAATGCGTTCATGTGCTTATTGTCGGCTATGAACCCCGGGCCGAGCAGGGAGCAGCAAAGTGCTTATGCGTCTTGTAGAAAAACATAAAGCGTATCGCCATCTTCAACTTTTCCGCGTACAACATCCATAGAGAATATCCGGGATCCATATAGCGAACACCATGCCTGAAATTAGAGATTGTTGGTTCCGGACCGAGTTAAGCCGTGTCGGGGATTGCCGGATTTTGGTTATGAAAAAGTAATTTCAATATGATTCTCTCGATTGCCCTATGTGTCAACGGCGTATTCACTGTGGACACTCCGCCCAGATCCCTCTAGCGATCTGCAATTTGTGGAGTGCGTGGTAGGGAGATAACCGCCCAGGCGGGCTCAGGTGTGTGGCGAACTGTCCAGCGACATCGTCACAGGAGGTAAGGCCGCAATGCGAACCGATCTTGGAAAATTCTACCGTTACATGCTCCCCAGAGTTGCAGCAACATCTGGACTACTCGAGGATGGTGAGATATTCCTTCCCTAACGCCTCGCTGATATTTTTCGTCAACTCATCGAGAGCTTGGTTTGGAGCCAGACTACACCCTACATCGAAAACGAGAGATGTCTTGCTCTTGCGGTGTTTCTTGATCTGGGGGGAGTGATGAAGTGCACCTTCTGACACTTCTGCCACGGAACCTTGACACCGTTACCATGCCGAATATGAGTTTAACGCTCCACGTGCCTCGTGCTCGTTTTTCTACCACCGACAGAATGCAATGAAACATAATGCCCCAGAACGAACTGTACCCGTGACAATCCACGTCAAACCGCCCTTCCTAGAAAAGCATAGGTACTATAACAGTCGCGTCGATTACGGGTGATTTGAACCCCGACGTGTGTGCAGACGAGGATACAAGTCTTAGAGGACAAGGCAAGTTTCGTAAGACTGGAAAAGTGATCCAGAATGTCGTCAAAGAATGTTTCAGTCAAGAAGTTAGGCGAGATTTTCGTCGGCGAAGGGCACGAAGTTTTTGACGAAAAAGACGATCTCGGTGTTCGTTTCAGCGGGACTGCCGAAGTGTGCACGCGGAACTTACGACGCATGGTCTTGTCTGCATTTTTCCGCCTGGCGAGGCTCAAGCAAAACGCATTGAGCTTACCTATAGGGACTCCCAGTTACCTGATTTGGCGGAATTGAAAATGGCTTCGATTACCGCCATGTTTTTGATCGCCTCTTCGAGCGGAACTGGGACTTCGGTATTTTCCAGAACTGCTTTAGAAAACGCGTCACCCTGCAAAGGGTATTGATCGCATATGGGAAAAGTCTCTGTGTGGGTGCTACCTCCGAAGAGATCGCTGCCATCATCGATGAAGAGACGCGTGGGGCGGTCTGGCGGCGCATTGAAGGGAATTTCGATCTCGATGCGTCCCTTTGTGCCGAAGAAGTGAACCCGCTGATAGGGAACCAATTGCGTGCTGCAGGTGAAGATTGCCTGACCCTCCGGGATTTGGTTCAGTCTTTGGGTAGCCTCTCAGTTATTGGAAACGTTGCTTCGCAATGCAATTACGCGATGCCTTGTTATCTCACTGCCGTAGCCATGTCAAACATCTAATAGCTACTTCGGAACATCGCGTAATACCTCGCGGAGTTGCTGTTGAGCGATCTGGTTTTCTTCGGGCAGGCCGACAGTAATACGGGCCCATGTTTGATAAGGCGGAAAAGTTCGACCGATGTCGGTATTACGAGCGCGGAATCCTGCTGCGAGTTCCGCCTGCGGATGGCCGCTGTCGAAGAAGATAAAGTTTGTATGCGAATCTGTGTGTGTGAGCATTAGTTCATCGAGAACGGAAACCCATTTTGTTCGTTCGGAGGCTGTAATGGTCCGAGTCCGGCTGACATGGGCCGTGTCGGCGAGGGCAGCAGAAGCTGCGGCGATATTCAGGCGACCCAGCGATTCGGCGTCTCCGACACCTTGCTTGCAAAGAGCATCGGCCAAGTGACGCGGAGCAAGTGTATATCCAATGGGAATCGATTCGAGAAAAATCTTCTACTCGGTCTTCGAACGCCCCATTTATTTCCTGCGCTCACATGACGGCTACCACTGTGGTTGGTGTGAACTCGATGCGGAAGAGAGATGGCTCACGCTCGTGCCTTCGGTTATGACGACGGTATCGCCACGAAGGTGGCGATACAGAAAAGAAGTTGAGGTCATTGGCCAGGTAGATCGCGTGCTCACCCGGCTAGGCTTTCCTAAAAGTCCGGAGTTCGACCGCGTTCCCGCCCGCAAAGATCCTGATTCAACCTGAATCCAGTCATTCTCCAAACAGCCTTCGAAGTAACGCGACTAAATTCCTCAAAGGCAGGTTCCCATGCAGAGCAAAAATCCACTGGAAGTCAACATTCTCATCCTCTCCATCGCACAAGAAGGCAATTTTATTCGGGCCTCAAAGAAGCTGGGCATTGCGCCAGCGTCCCTCACCCGAAGAATCGCGTCGCTCGAAAATAACGTCGGCGTGAGGCTGTTCGATCGATCGACCCGCACTGTGGAATTGACGGCCGCGGGGAGGCTCTTCGTTCAGGAGTCTTCTCTTTCTGTCTGCCATGCCGAACGAGCCTGGGACCTTGCCCGGTGTCAGGCACAGATCGAGAGCGGACCTTACCGCATTGGCTATTCTCCATATATTCATAGCGCATTTTTGCCACTCCTAAACGGGTTGAGTCCGGTGTCGCATCCTCCAGGGTACGAGCCTTCTGGAATCGTGCTTGAAGCGGCGAACACACTGGAGTTGGTGGAGCGCGTTCTTCGAGGAAGACTACATGCCGCGCTGGGCGTCGGACCCATCGTAGATCGGGATCTGCTGGTCGAACGAGTTGGCCGGGAAGGATTCTCGGTCTGCTTACCGAGGGGCCATCGACTGGCCCAGAAAGCCGGCATTAGCGTGCATGATCTTGATGGTCAAACGGTCTTCTGGATACCCCGGTCATCCCATCCACGCTTCTATGGAAGGATTAGGAAATACATCGGCAGTCTGAACGTCCAACCCTTCTTCAAGGAAGTAAGAAGCACAACTCACTCGCTTGAATTTGTTGCTCACGGCTTCGGTCTTGCTCTGCTGCCTCGATCTGCCTCTCGCATCTCTCACGTCGGAACTGTCTTTAAGCCACTGACCGATCGATACCTGGGCATTGAGACGGTGCTTTTCATGCGACGTGATCAGCGATACGGAAATCTCAAGGAAATCGTCGATAGTTTTCTTTCTCAGCTACTGGCACTCAAACTTGAAATCAATTGAATTTCAAGTTCGAATGTCCAACAACTCGGAGTGTCGCGCTCCGGTCAATCAATTTACCTTGGAGGATACGATGCGCAGATTCTCTCTTATCTTTCTTGCAGGCGTTGTTTCTCTCATTGCCTGCAACGACGTGAAGAAACCAAGTGACGGCAATTTCAAGAAAGCCATCGATCAGTATCTTGCGAAACACGGGCAAGCTTGTACCTGGATCGGTCGCCCATTTCCCATTGATGTCTCCGAGCCCGAGTACAAACTCCAGTCGGGGACTGGTCGGCAGATGGCTGTGCTGCAGAGGGTTGGCCTCGTTCGTTCCTCCAACGCGGTCGCTGCGACCCCGGGCATCTTCGGTTCAGGAGCGCCCCGGCGAGTCAAACGATATGAACCGACCGCAGCGGGCAAGAAATATCTTCAGCAAGTTCCTGCAGTCCTCGGCCAGAGCGCAGGTTTCTGTTATGGAGATAAGACGGTCAATTCGATTGTGAAATGGACGGAGCCAGTGACGGTGAGAGGAGCTTTTTCCCAGACCGAGGTCACCTACACCTACAAGATCGCAGACCTCGCGCCCTGGGCGGAGCGGTCCGATGTCCAGCACGAGTTCGGGGACGTGCGAATGATCGTCAACGGAATATCGAAGTCGAACGAGATCGCGGGCCTCCAGTTAACCAATCAGGGCTGGGAGGTCTCCGGACAATGATTTCCTTGCTTCTGAAAAGATTTAGGGAGTGAGCCGCTTGCTCACGAATTTAGCGGCCGTGCGAATTCCCGCAACGGTCAGTTTCCTGTTTGCCAACAATCCACCCGGAAACACGAACCGATGGCTCCTCAATGGGCGCTATGGCCTGTTCTCGCCAGTTGAGATCGGCATTGGTAAACACAAGCCGACTTAGCGGGACTAATTTTTTCCGGTTCGGAGGGGCGGTTCTGTTCCGACGAAGTGATACAGGCGATCCAGTCGGTGATGTAATACAAAACCCCAGATTCGCCCCTGACAAGAGATCGTGCGAATGCTATCGAGCCGTCGAAGAGCACATGGATAACCCACCCGGAAATTCGACACTGGATTCGCACTATAGCTCCTGCGCTGGACGCTATGTGCGATCTCGCACATAGACTCGAAGCTGAATCGCGTACGGTTTGTCTGTGCGGGAACTTGTTGAATCCGAAGCAACCTGCGATGAAAGTGTATCCAATGGCTTTCCGCTCGTTGTCATAGCTGCTTCTGCAGGTGGAATAGAAGCATTGCTCGAAATCCTACCCATGCTTCCTGCGCATTTCGCCGGCTGCATTGTTGTCGCGGTCCATCTTCGTCCGGCCGCGGTCTATAGAAGCGTTCTGGTTGAAGTACTCGGACGGTCATCGAAGTTGATAGTCAAGTGGGCTCAAAACGGCGAGTCGCTTCTTCCCTCAACGGTCTATCTTGCGCCACAAGATCACCAAACGGTCGTCTCCTCTGATCGAGTCTTGCACGTGTATCGCGGACTACGGATAAACAGATTTAGACCCGCTGCGGACCCGCTATTCATCTCGGCTGCGAAGTCCTTCGGCAGCGATTCAATTGCGGTCGTACTTTCTGGCGTCTCTCGCGACGGGGCAGAAGGAGCGTTTCAACTCGCGAAAGCCGGCGGCAAAGTGCTGGTGCAGAGTTTCGATACCAGCGTCTTCGCCGATATGGCTGCCGCCGTGATGAGTCTGGTGAAGGTTGACATCATCGCTAGCCCCAAGACTCTCGGACTTTTGCTCGCGGAGATGGCCGATGATTGGTCACGAAAAAAACGCTTCTCGAAAGTGATCGTTACTACCGAAGGCCGATTATGAGGCTCACCGGAACTGACTAATTCAGCTCCAGCTCTGAGATCGCCTAGAACGCGCCTTTCGAGAAGCGGAAGAAGGCCCGCCGAGAGCGACTTCGTTGCTGTCTCAGATGACGCCGTATGCATGATGAAGGACATTCTTCATGGGTGGTGCCTCACTGGTTTCCTACTCTGGTCTAAACTGATCGTACCGTTTCGGCGTGACCGGATCTGTGAGCCGTAGAGAAGAAGGAGAGCACGTGGCTATACCTGTGTACCGCAACACAGTCCTGCGTCACTTGTCTCAGGAAATAATCGGGCGCCTGGAACTGACCCGGGTGAAGTTGCCGGTGGATCGTGAAATCGAGTTCCCCGGAAACGAGATCAAAACTCTGATCTTCATCGAGAAGGGCGTTGGCTCCAGGACGACGACTTTCAGGAATGGCACTCAGGTCGAGGTCGCGCTGGCTGGGTATGAATCCGTTCTAGGGGCTTCAGCCATGATGGGAACCCACCATAGTCTGAACCGCGTGTACATGCAGATCGGGGGCTACGGCTACAGCACACGCAAAGTCATTGCGGCGGAAGAATTCGAGCGGCACGGCGACTTTCATCGATTAGTACTTCGCTATACACAGGCACAGTTTGTGCAATCTGCACAGACCGCCGGATGCAATGCGCAGCACTCAATTCAGCAGCGACTTGCCCGATGGCTGCTGCTGGTGCACGACCGCATGGAAGGGGAAGAGCTGCCGCTGTCCCAGGAATACATCGCGCATATGTTGGGAGTCCAGCGGACCAGCGTGACCATCCAGGCTGGAAAGTTGCAGAAGGCTGGCCTTATTCGATACACGCGGGGGAAAATCGAGATCCTTGACGAGGACAAGCTGGAGCGGAAGGCCTGTGAGTGCTACCGAATAGTGCGCGACCATCTATCGAACTATGCCGATTCAGATTTGGGCTTCGGAGCCTAGACGTGTGTTGAGCTTCGACGATCCTGATGATGAGACACTGGTGTCTGCACCACGGTGCGGGAGAAGGTCGCGTTCCGCGGTATCACGTGCTCGGTCATTACGCATAGCTTGCTCACAATGGGCGCTTCTCAATTCCTATGGCTTTTACTTTCCATCTGGATGATTGGAGTGAAGCGACTAAAGTCAACAAAGGCAAGTGGGCTCATGGCAAACTCTTGCTTTTTGCCGCCCTGGTGGCAACCGAAAGCGAGTTGGTGTTCACCTCTGAAAAGCAGTTCTCGCTTCCGCAAGAGCCATTTGTTGCGTTCAGGCGAAAACGCGTTAGTAACGAGAAACGCGATTCTCGTCCCTTGCGGATCGATGTCTATAGCCGACTTATGAGGACTTACTTCATACCTTGCACGATTGAGGCGTAGAAATGCTGCAGAAAAAAGGAACGTTCAGCCGCCTTCAATCGTTGCTCAACACTCCCCTAGCTAAGCGCAACCACTCATCGAACTGTTCAACACTTCCGATGTTTCTGCCGAGATTGCAAGCGCGGTGCGTTAGTTGGGTGTTCTCGAGACTGTAGTGCCCGTTGTCATTATCAACACGGTCAGCAGAGGGTAGCAAAAGCGGATTTGCGGTGTCTAAGGGGATTGAGGCACCGCAAAGTTGGCATAGACCTCGCTGCCGTTCCCACAACTCTTGAAGTTCAGTTTTAGTGATATCTACGATCCGCAATGGAGCTTGGTGCTTTTGCTCTGCTCCGCTCAGCTGTGCGCGCGCCAGCAGCCGCGCAAGTATCCGATTCAGCTGACGGTCTAGATCGTCTCGGGGAATCAGCAATCCAGCTTCCTGCAATTGTGGTGTCGCAATGGTTATTCTTTCGATCAGCACTGCTTTGAGTTTGTCGATTCGTTCGCGGGGAATCTCTACATACGATTGTCGAGAGGTGCCGAGTCCAATCTGAGAGTACGTATCGCCGAGCAGATCGCGAGCGAAGGGGAGTTCGGGCAGGCTCCACGCGGCGCTAGCAGGTAGCGAATAAGCAAATCTCTTCTTATTCCCTCGTTGAAATGTGGCAAGTGTTGCCGGATCGACCACGAGACCGGAATCAATAGGCGGACCAGGATAGACATGGAAGATGCACATCAGTCTCCCCTGGTAGTTTTTCGGTGTGGGTTCTGATTGTGTGCCAGAGAATAGGATCAGGTCCTGATCGACTTTCATATCTGCCGCGAGTTGTTGAGGATACTGCTCATCACTGAAAGAAGCGGCTGGCCAATTTTGGGACACCGGTCCGTACTCGGATTTCAAAAACACTCTGCTATTCGGAAGAAGCAAATCCCCGATAGTGCGCTGCGGTCGGTTTTGTCGGCTTCTAATTTCCTGTGCCAGGCTGAAGATGTATGCGGAGCTACCTGTTCTGCGTTTCACTTCATCGCTAGTCAGTTCGCGGGCAGCGTACCCGTCGAGCATTCCGGCAATCTCCTCAAAGTTCCGCCTAGAAATTCTCCTTGGTTCGCCGGAAGGAAGCGTGATGGTGAGGGTGTCTAGAGCTATCTCCTTCAGCATGAATGTGCCATAGGTATACCCCCGGAAGGGTCCCCAATAGCGGACAGGTTCCCCCTCCTCCAGAGTTTCCAGCAGGTCACTCCATGTGCTGTTAGCCATGTGAGAAGTCTACAGGCCTGCGATATTTCAAGATGCTCGCACCCGAAGGTCTCATTGGCAAAACATTAGTGAATTCAGATGGAGCATGGCCAACTCGCGATAAACGCTCATATCGTCAGTTGGATCGCTGACCGCAAGTCGCATTATCGCGTCTGAAATCCAGATCCGTGAGTGCCTCGGCGATTCCGGCACTCGCTCAGCGCCAAATACGTCGGCTAAATGCCCGAGCGAATCTGAAGCTTCGCCGCTCCTCGTTCAGTCAGATCGCTTCGCTGGGCAAAACAGCTCCCTCTCTAATTCCTCCTTCGTCGGAACCTTGCCGAGATCAATGATCCGTATGACGAGTTGAGAAGCGATAGTAACTGAGTCCATGTAGGCATCTCGACGTTTGATCTCCGACCCATGAGCGGCAGCGGAACGCGCATCGTAGAGTTTCGCTAGATACTTGAATAGGTTGTATCTCTCCTCGCCCGGCGCTTCCAAGTAAGCTGCGATATTCGCGCATACACGAAACTTCAGTTCCGAAGCGTTTGAACTGAACAGACGCTCAAAGGCCGCCCATACGGAGACCAAGCCAAGGCTCTCCGCTGATCGGTGGCTGTGATAGATCGCCCCCAATGCGAACATCAGGTCCTCTTGCTCGCTCAGATGAAGGGAGCGCTGCCAATTGTCTCGAAGCCACTGCGCTGATTCCAGACCGATCGTCGTGCCTTCATGAAGTCGCCGAAAAGGCTCCAGAAGTCTCGCCTGTGAGCCGCCCTTTCGCAAACTCTCGACATCGCTGGTCGATGACAGCGTAATCGTGACCGCCGTATCAGTTGAGAAGCGCATCAGTAGGGTGATCCAGTTAGCCCAGTCATGCGGTGCCTTAGGGTCTTGGGAATCACTCGTGATCGACAGCACGGCATGTAGGTCCATCGAGACCGTACCCGGGGCGGCCTCGACTGCCTGCCAGGGTCCGGGGTGGGGGCCACGACTCTCCGGCTGGGCAAATGCCAAGATTGGATGGGCCATCAGGTGCAAATACGTTCTAGAGAGTACCGCATCGTTTCCTAGATCGAAGGTGTCGAAATCAAGCTGTACGCCAGAGAGGAAGTAATGGAACGTACGCGACTCATCATCTCGAACCTCGGCCATACAGCGACAATAACCCATCGTACGAAGTCCGGCCATCCTGAACCTGACATCGCGACTCCAAAGCAATTGCAATCATTGAGCGTCGCTCAGGACCAAGGAGGAAATTAGTAACGATAAACGCTGTTCACGTCAGTTTGGATCGCTGCCGAGGAGCCGACTTCCCGGTACCAATCTGTGCCGATCAGAGAGACTCTGCGACGGCGTGTGTCTGTTCTTTCGGTGGGACGCTTAGCAGCAGCGCTACTCCGATCACTCCGAACAGGATCACATCGTCGTAGCCGCGTGGAACCCCGTGAATGGAAGCTTCGGCTGACTGGATCAGCATGGTCGTAGAATGTGCGACCGCGTGCCACGCCGCAAAAGCGATCACGAGTCTGTACTCTACGGGTTTTCGGACAGCCAGCAGTAGAAATACTCCTAGAGCGACAAGAAACGTGATGAACATTGGCTCGCATTCGTTGTCGTGCATTTCAAGCAGCCACTTGCTGTGCCATAAGTCAGTCAACAACGGATAGAGCAAGCACACATAGAAAAGTCCCACCAATGCAACAACGACTTGTCGGATGCGCTTCATGAGAGAACTCCTCAACGGCGACCAGGTCTCTTAACGATAGACGCTCTTCTCACCAGTAGAGATGACTTACGATAGGCCGACTTCCCATTCGCGCGCGGAAAGAGCACCGGCGATCCAAGGGCATGGCCGGTGTCTCGCGATTACTCAACCTGCATAACAGCTAGTTCGTTTCCACTAGGGTCTGTGAAGTGAAAGCGGCTACCACCTGGGAACTTGAACGTTGACAGGGTGATGGTTCCCCCTGTCTGCTGGACCCGCTCCTCCATCGCTTGGATGTCGTCCGTCTCGATAATGAGAAGGGGCGCTTTCGTACGGTGCTCATCTCCGGCATTGAAACCGCCATCAACTCCGGATTCTGAGAAGGCGGTGTAGTCAGGACCCCAGTCTTGAAAAGACCATCCGAATAGAGAGCCGTAAAAAGCCCTCATCTTATCTGTGTTGGTTGTAGGAAGTTCAATATACGCAAGCTTATTTCTGGACATAACTCTCCTGAGGTACGCAAAGTGCGCAGCTCTCGCAATGAGCCTCCGTCCGGTCTGCGGCGAGAAGAACGCATGCGGGTAGAGACTGCTGCATGCAGTCTCGCGAGGAACAAGAAAAGTCTACCGAAGCTCTCACCTATAGCCAACAGGATCGGGAACGGGAAACGCGCTTATCGTCAGTTCACAATCAATTCTGCGAAACCGACCTGGCTGGATGAGACTGAGTAGAATCGGAACAGTCCACACACCCATGCATGAGGTCCAAACCGATGTTACGTGTAGGAACCACTGTTGAAGAGATTCGGCTGCCCGGCATCATCCTTCGAGTGCTTATCGATGGACCGACAGCGGACGCTTCGCTCACCATGTTCGAGATGGATGTGCTTCCAGGTGGGTCCATGCCGGTGCCGCACCATCACCTTGGGTTTGACGAGGTTCTGCATGGGCTATCGGGCAAACTGCGCATGACCGTTCAAGGGCAGGTGGTGGATGTCAGCTCTGGTGAAACTCTACTCATTCAAGGTGGCGAGGTCCACGCGTTTGCCAATCCCTTCGAGGAGAAAGCGAAAGTTCTTTGTGTCTTGACGCCAGGCGTCTTTGGGGTCCAGTACTTCCGTGAAATTCGAGAACTGCTGGCACCGGGTGGCCCTCCCGACCCAAAGAAAGCAGCAGAGGTAATGATGCGCCACGGACTTGTACCAGCGCCAACGCCGGATAAGTAACGGGAAACGCGCATCTCGTCAGGTGAGGAGCGTCAATTTTCTCCGGCAAGTCCGAGATCTGTACCCGTCAGGCGAGAGCGTCAGAATTCAGGCCCGACACCTACCCTGTAGGCTTTCTAAGTCAGAGCGGGATGATGCGTCTCTTCCGCAGGTCTTCAAAGAACTGCGTGAACATATCCTCGGTATCAATGCAGTCGTGGAAGCCATGCCTCCGAGCCTTGATAGTGCTCGAGATATTGTCGAAGGCCGAATGAAAGATGAAGTCGCCAAAGCCCCAGCTCACCAGGTGATCGTAGGCGATCGGCTGCAGTCCATACTTCTCTGTCATCTTCGCCCACAGGGCGGCCTTGTCGGCCATGTAGACCTTCAAGGGCATAGGCACGGGCTCGGCAACCTCCATTTCAAAGGCCTTCGCGATCCTGGGCCACATGAACTGCCAGCGAAAATAGTCTCCGTTGGTGATGTTGAAGATCTCATTGGCCGTCGAAGGCGCCTTGCCTGCCCAGTCGGCAGCCCTCGCCAGGATGTCGGCAGAGGTCACTTGATAGAGCGCGCGGTAGGCGCCCTCGGGCCCCGGGAACCGCAGCGGCAGGCCCATTTCCCTGGAAATCGCTGCGTAAACGGCGATCACCATGGCGAGGTTCATGGGGTTTCCCACCGCATATCCGCATACCGCTTCAGGGCGAAGGATGCTGAAGCTCCACTCCTTGCCTGCCTGACCGTACGGAGATAGTCCTCCTGAGCGTAGTAGAAGTTGGGACTCATCAGCCGGGGATCATCCTCTCGCGCCGGTGTCTTGAAGGGGCCAAGATCAGCACCGTAGGCCTTGCCGCCCTGGTAAATCGTTACGTGCTTCAGCCCAGGAGCGCTCCGTTCCACCACCGTGACCAGGTTGCGCAGCATCGCTACGTTCACCTCGCTGCGCTCGCCCGGCGTGTCTCTTTCGATGTAAGCCCCGAATATGATGTGCGTTACATCGCTCAGCGGAGCTATAGCCCGTTCGACGTCAGCTGGCGAAAGCAGGTCGACCGTGACCGGCACCACCCGGGGCAAACCTTCAATGGTGCGGCGTGATAGACCGTATACAACCGTCCCGGGCACGGCACTGAAGTGCTCCGCCGCTGCCTGACCGATCACCCCCTGCGCTCCCGCGACCAGTACCGAACGGTTCGTCTCCGACATTGCTTCTCCTCTGACCTCTGGTATATTGGATGACGTTTCGTGTCTATAGGAGCCATTTGCTTATGGCTGGATCCGGTAGCAAGGCGGTGACCGCCGCGGGTCCTGTGAAACGCGCTAATGAGATGGTCCGCCGCTTGCACTTCACCACGATCGGGAGGATCGTGGGAGGCAGGTTGGGATAGGAGGATCACATTATGAAGATTCACTCGATTGGCATCGACCTCGGCAAGACTACCTTTCACCTTGTGGCGCTGGGAGCAGCAGGCAAGGTGCTCGTGATGAAGAAGTTTACTCAGAAGCAGCTGTTGGTTTACACGGCGAACCTGCAGACCTCACTGATTGGCTTGGAAGCCTGTTCCGGAGCGCATTTCCTTGGCCGGGCGCTGCGGAAGCAAGGCCACGATGTTCGATTGATTGCGGCGCAGTTCGTGAAGCCTTTCGTGAAGACGAACAAGAACGACTTCATTGATGCCGAAGCCATTGCTGAGGCCGTCGAACGCAGGAACATGCGCTTTGTCCCGATTAAGACGGACGATCAGTTGGATCTCCAGGCGATCCACCGAGTGCGCGACCGATTGATCTCCAGGCGTACAGCTGTCATTAACCAGATTCGTGCCTTTCTATTGGAGCGAGGGCTGGTCTTCGCCCAGACGCCGGCGAAGCTCAAGGCTGCCATGGCAGAGGTTCTGGAGAACGCCGATGCCGACCTGACACCGATGATGCGCAACCTGATCGATGCGCTATGGAGTGAGTGGAAGCAGGTCGAGCAGCAGATTGAGGGGCTGACAGACAAGCTTGAAGAGATCTCGGCCGGTGATGCCGGCTGCAGCCGCATCCGCAAAATCCCAGGTATAGGGCCGGTGGTCGCCACTGCCATCGTCGCAGCCATTGGCAACGGAGCTGCCTTCAGCAAGGGACGGGAGTTTGCAGCATGGCTCGGTGTCGTTCCACGGCAGTACTCGACTGGCGGCAAGCCCAGGCTGCTGAGTATCAGTAAGCGTGGCAACGTCTACCTGCGCAAAGTTCTGATTCATGGCGCGCGAGCGGCTGTCGGACGCATGAAGCGGGACGGACTTGCCGTTGGCGCGTGGCTCGATCGACTGGACGCGAGGGCCCATAAGAACGTTGTCGTAGTTGCCATGGCTAACAAGCTCGCACGGACAGCCTGGGCGGTCCTCTCAAGCGGTGACGACTACCGGCCAAAAGCCATATCAGCATAGGCAGTGCGGAAAGACGCCTTCGGCGTGGAAGCGCTGCGCGCTCCCACTTTCTCGAAGTGCGACGATGAAAAAAGCTCTCCCACGAAGTCTGCACAGGGTAGCAAGGACGAAAGAACAGTCACAACGGCGTGTCCGCAGCCTGCTGACGAGAATGGCTTCCAACGGCCGTCGCGCTTATAAGGACAGACACGCGCGCATCTCATCCTGGCCAGGAGAACTACTCTCCGACTAAAGGCCGAATACATTTGCGCAGACTTGTCTTCTCGACCAAACTAACCCTTGCAGTCGCGCGGCGGACCATACATTCTCGTCACTAGTGTTTTTGGATTGACGCGAAATCGCCGATGCGCTCATCGATGGGTTCAACATTCTTGACGACGCATGCGCTGATTCTAAGTCGCTGGAGGTCGTTGGCAACATCGAGATTGTCATCGACACCGACGATTCACTCAGGGGGCAACCGAAGGCCGCTTGAGTGCAGCTTCCCGATCAGGATCGTGAGGCAGCTAGGCTGAACAGCGCCAGGTCATTCAGCGAGGCTCGCCGATTTTGGTGGCCTCGGGCACTTCGATCAACCGCCCTGATCTGACATCGTAAATATATCCGTAGATGGGAATGCCGCTCGGCACGAGGGGATGGTTCCGAATGCGCGAAACATCGTCCACAACCGACTGTTCGGCATTGGGAATTGTCAACCATTCAATGAACTCACCGGCACGCGATCCCTGCCCCCTACCGACATTGTGAAATCCGTCCGGACCCAGGTCGGCAGTCTCCAGGCTGCTGGCGAGCAGCCCACGGATCACCTCATTCGTGAAGAACAACATCCCGCAATCCGTGTGGTGAATCACGAAGAACTCACGGGTTCCGAGGAGCTTATAGCTGATCACGAGCGAACGGATGGCGTCATCGCTGGCTCGTCCACCTGCGTTGCGAATGACGTGAGCGTCTCCTTCTGCGAGGCCGGCATACTTAGCTGGATCAAGACGTGCATCCATACAGGTCAACACTGCGAAATGGCGGGCAGGCGGCAGAGCGAGACTGGCTTTATCTCCAAATTCCGAGACGTACCGCTCATTTGCTTCAAGAACTTCATTCAGGATCTGGCTCATCGCAGTTCTCCTCTCTATTGCTCGGTCTTGTTTGGATCGACTCGATGGATGGGCAGGTCCCAATGATTTGTCGTAAGTTCCCATCGCCTGTTTTCGTCACGGCGGAACGCCGCCTGATCAGCGAAAAGCTGCTTGGCGATCTCGGCCTTTGATTGCCCCGGGGGAGCGTCGTGGGACGCGCGAGTGATGACGATGCGATAGTCCCAGCGTGAATCCTCACTCGTATGGAGGCCAGGGGCCCAGACCGTATAGTCCAGGACATAGCCCAATTGTTTCTGCCGCTCGAGAATTGCGATCTGGTATTTGCGGAAAATCTGAAACCATTCGTCGTGAAAGCCATACCGTATCCGGTAAACCCATTCCACGGTTTCAGGCTTTGCAGCCGTCGCGGAGACAGTGCTCGCCGCTTGATACGCATGGGGCTGTTGACGGAAGCTACGAAAGAGCTGCAACGAGCAACAAGCGTGTGACGGTTCGCTTGGCAGATGTGGTGGAATGCATAAGATCTCTCCAGAATTGGGATCGCAGCCTCCAGGAGTATATGTGGTCTCCAGGCGGCGGAGGACTCGCGAAAAGGGCGAGTTGGCCAATGATTTCTGAGTGAGTTCTTTAGGGGCGTTTCAGGCTGATCTGAAGGCGTCGTCGCTCACCCAGCAGAATGCTGGTCGCAACGACAACAACGTAGAAAGGAAATCGCCATGCCTTGACGCTAGCACGGCCGGAAGAATCGCGTCAATCAATGAAGAGGCCTTCGCTACCGCTCAAGAGGTCTGGTCGTGCAGCTACTGCTGTTGCGAGGCGGGGCGGAATTTCTCAGCAGCTCAGCGTTCGATTCGGATTTCAAGTGGCGATTGTAGTAGTCGAGAGAGGAAAAGCTGCGGCTCCACATGCGATCAATATATAACGTCCCTCTCAAGTGATCGATCTCATGTTGCAGGATGCGCGCATACCAGCCTTCTGCCTCGATTTGCACAGGTTCCCCGCCTTCGTTGAGAGCATGCACTCTAACGTTTCGGGCGCGAGGCACAATTGCCGTGAAGCCGGGCAGACTCAGGCAGCCTTCAAAAAAACTGACATCCGGCGATGACAGCAACTCAATTTCAGGGTTGATGAGAACATGAAACGGAACTTGATGCCGCTCCCTGTCGGCCAGCTCTGTCGCTGTCAGAGTCGCATGGTATTCCGCCTTATCCTCAATGATAACTAGTTGTAGGGACTCACCAATCTGGGGGGCGGCCAGCCCTACGCCGGGAGCATCGTCCAAAGTTTCTCGCATGTGTTTGATCAGCTCGCGAATGCTATCGCCGGCAATCTCGTCTGAACGAAGCGGTCGCGCTGCGTCGCGCAGAACAGGCTCACCGACACTGGCTATCTTGATCCTCATCGTCCGATCTAGTCCTGATACCTCTCACGTAGCTTTGGCGCCAGACGCAGCATCAATTGAACACGCTCCACTTCATTGAGCCAGTCGGCGAGCGTCGCCTCCAGTTCACCCTGCTCAGGCGGAAGAATGCCGGTCGGACAGCTTGGACCAAGTCGCTTCAATGCGAGGGCGCGGTATCGGTTGAGCGTTCGGTCTCCTGCCGTTGCACACCACATGTCATCTTCGGAGAAGAATCGGACGACTGGGACACGGCTTCCTCCATTGATGCGCAATTCATCGCTGAGTTCCGTATTCATCTCGCGCTCCAGGAAACGCAGATCAATCTTCGCGGGATTGGCTTCGGCAATCCGCACGAGGAGTGGACATTGCTCGACGCAGTCCCCGCACCAGATGCCACTGTGGGCGAGGATCTTCATCTGCCGCTCAAAGCCGGCAATCAGCTGTTGTTGAGCCGTATCAAGTCGGGCAATGTCGTAGACCTGGATCCACCGACGCTGCTGCTCCTCGGTGCCTGACGAAAGATACTGCTCATAACGAAGTGCAGAAGAGAACTGATCTGGGAATGATGACATTGTGGTTCTTATCCTCAGGGCGTTTGGCCTTGGGGTTGTCCGACTCGGCCGAGCGATCACGAGACGATTGGTTGGTTCTTCAAATAGGCCTATCCGACGAGATACTCTCGATCCACGGGGATCTGCATTGAATTGGCCAGGGTATTGGTTTCCGCCGCCATCCCGACGACTGCCAGGAACTCCGCGTACTGCTCGTCGGAGAGGCCCTTGGCACGTGCGGCGGCTGTGTGCGAGTGCACACAGTAGCTACAGCTGTTCGCCGTAGATACTGCGATATAAACCAGCTCCTTCGTAAGGGGGTCGAGTACGCCGGGCTTAATCATCACCTGTCTGACGCTTGCCCAAGTTCGCTCAAGGAGGCCAGGTTGGTTCGCGAGAGCGCGCCAGAAATTATTGATGAAGTCTGACTTGCGTGTAGCGCGTATGTCGTCGAACACTGCTTTGACCGCTGGGACTGCATCGACCTCCTCGTCGGTCCAGAGCTTTACTGTAGCCATACGGTAAACCTCCATTGGCCAATCATAGAGTGACGACGATCTTGCCGATCTGGGCGTTCGATTCCATATACCGGTGGGCTTCGACAAGTTCAGCGAAGCGAAATGTCTTATCGATCAGGGGCTTGAAAGCACCTGAAGCAAGATGGTCGAAGATGTATTGCTTCGCCCTGGGGAACACTGGATCGGTCGTCAGCTCGAATAGCGTGTAGGCCCGGATGGTGAGGTATTTAGCAAGCGCGGTGAAGAGTGGGTAGGGAGTGGGTTCCGGCGCCAGAGCTCCGTATTCGAAGATGATGCCCTTGGAAGCTGTCGCGGCTGCGAGCGACTCGAGGATCTTGCCACCAATGGGATCGAAGACGATGCGTGCGCCTTTCCCTGCGGTGATCTCGTTGACGCGGGCTACCAGGTCTTCCTCGTCCGTGACGATGACATGACCTGCTCCTTGTTCGAGGAGCTCGGCTTTCTTGGCTGCGGTGCGGGTAACGGCAATGCTGATGGCGCCCTCGACCTTAACGATCTCGATGGCAGCTATACCTACGCTGCTGCTGGCCGCGGTAATGACAACAAAGTCTCCCTTCGCTACTTGACCAAGCCAGACGAGCGCACCGTATGCAGTGAGGTACTGCATCCAGATGGATGCTCCTTGTTCGTAGGAGAGAGTTGAGGGATATTCTGCGATGCCATGAAGAGGCACGACCGCGACTTCGCCATAGACTCCATGGTCGTTGAGTTTGAAGGTGCCGGGAACAGTGCTGACCGTCTTCCCAATCCAGCTCGAATCGACATCTGAACCTGCGGCCTCGATTATCCCCGCGGCCTCGTAGCCGTTCTTTGACGGATGGACCGGCGTCTCCAGGTATTGGCCATTGCGGAACATGATCTCAGCGCGGTTAAGTCCGAGAGCCTTGACCCGGATACGGACCTCGCCTGGGCCGGGCTCAGGAATCGGCAGTTCATCAAACTGAAGGACTTCGGCAGGGCCGGTCTTGTGGAAGCGAACGATCTTTACGGTCTCAGACATATTCTCCCTCTGCTACAGATGTCTCAGTTAGATGTTCATGAAACGTTGAGGACGCAAGCATTGGTGGTCGGAGCCTCGTCTAGCGGCACGATCGGTAGACCCGCTGCTCGCCACGCATGAAATCCGCCAACCATGTCAGTCGCCCACCAAAGTCCGAGATCCTGTAGAGCTGCTGCCGCCAGGCTTGAGGTGTAGCCTTCCGAACAGAACACAATCACCTGGATGTCATGATCGGTCGCTACTGGAAGCCGTGCGCTGGAGGCCGGATCGAATCGCCACTCGAGCACGTTACGTTCGACAACCAGCGCGCCCGCAATACTACCCTCAGTCCCGCGCTGGCCCTCGGGACGAATATCGACGAGTATCGCCCCAATCTTGGTCACCGCCTCATAGGTCTCATGCGGTGATTGCCGTCGGAGTCGAGCACGCGCCGCTGAAAGAACCTGCTCGATGCTCAAGTGAACGCTCTGGCCTGCGGGCTTCTGCCCTTGCAGTGGCCCTTCTTGATCGATAGTCTCAGCCGTCGCAAATGCGCGTTGACGCGGAACCAGTTGGCTCCCGTCCAGTTCGTACTCGTTCATTTCGTCGAGCGGTGGCGAATATGCGTGGATGCTAATGGCTGGCGCGAGAGAAGAGTTACGGACGTCGTGCGTGTAATCAGGGCCGAACGCTCGCGGCTTGCCCGGATGTATCGTGCTGGACCGCGCACCGATACGATGCTCCTCAAGAAGCCCGGTCGCCACGACAAAAGCTCCTGAAGAGGCACCGTGGTCGTGGAAGCCGGTCGATTGTCCCGGCAGCCAACTGATCACCCAGATGTCATGGTCCGGACCGTGGTGCAGCCTCTCGTACCAGCGCCCGTCAGCACGTAGCCGTACCCGATCCATCCACCCATCCGACGACGCGAACAGCGATACGATGTTGGCTAGTTCCTCAGGGGTCCTGGATACCGCGCCGGATACGCTCTCCGAGCCGATCAATGGGCTGCTGGCTTCATGCACAGGTTCTTTATCTATTGCGAGTTGCATAGGATCTCTCCACAGCTGAACCGTCGCAAACAGACACCGGCGCGAATGCCGAGTTGTCGACGAGTATCAAGGGGAAGCAACGAGTGGTTCGGATGAGCTTTGGAGGGGGCGTTTGAGGGATATCTGAGAAGGTCGCGGCTCACCCAACGAGAGGTCGGTCGCAGCGACAACAATGAAGCAAAGGAAACGCCATAGTTTGACGCTAGCATAGCCTAAAAATCGGGTCAATTCGGGAGCAATCCTGCGAAACGCGATCCTATCCACTTATCGGGCGCGGTACCTGTCAATGAGGGCATCGCCTGTACTCACCCGTTCAGATTTCACAGTGTCAGGCGATGACACCGGGAGCTGACTTAGCAGGAACGGTTCCACACCTTCGGTCAGACTCGGACAGCTCAATATAGCTCGCCTCGTCCAGCTTCAATGCGGTTCTTCAAGGCGACCAGATCGGCATTCGAGTAGTAGAAGCCTGCTCTCACCACCCCATGAATGCGATGCAGGTTCTGCACACTTTCAATCGGATCGCCGTCGAGTAGGACCAAGTCGGCGTTTTTCCCCACATCGATCGTGCCCATGGTTGTGGTTTGGCCCAGGAATTCAGCCGGCTTAAGTGTCGTCATCTGGAGAATCTTCAGAGGCGAAAGTCCCGCCTTATACAGTTCGTCGAACTCGTGATGAAGCGACTGACCTGGAACCTGCCCTCCGTCATCTGTGCCCGCCATCATGGAAACGCCAGCATGGTCCAGCAGTTTCGTGAGTGCGAGGTCGCGCGAATACGCCTCCCGAAAGGTAGCTCGCATGGACGGTGGCAGCTTCTCAAATCTCCCAGTCACCTCGCGCCATTGCTTCACCGCCTCCGGACTCATGGAACGCAGAGAAGGATCCGTCTGATATTCGGGGGAGTCAGCCAGGTACTGCGTCCGCAGACGCACCAGAGTAGGCACATTCCAGGTGCCATTCTGGACGAAGCGCGCGGCGAGCGTGAGGCATTTGGCTTCGCTGTGGGTGTCGAACGCCTTCTGAAGCCGCGCGACATCTTCGGGTTTCTCGAAGGCAGCCGGATTGATGAGGATCTTCCTGACACGTCCCATCGCAAGCTTCTCTACAAACGACGGGATCTTGAAGGGCAACGCCTTCATCGGCGGATGCTTTGCAGCATCAGCCTGTAGCTCAGCTTGATTGGTTGAGCAGGTGATCCAAATCGGATCTCCGGGACCAAGGTGCTCGATGGTCTTGAATCCTGCATTGGATGCCTCTCCGGCATCGATCCCCTCCTGCAGGTGTCCAAGCGCTGGAAGGCCCACGCGTTTTGCTTGAGAGATTGCCGCGAAGAATACCTCCGGGCTCACCAATGCAACCTTGATGAAATCCGCTCCTTCCGCCTTCTGCTGTTCGATCAATGCATCGGCGGAACTCACCGATCCAGCATTGAAGGGAGTGAGGACGCTCCCGGGCATTGCCAGGAGGGCCGGCGAACCATTCGCCATAGGGAGGGTTCCATCGCGCCGCTGCTCCAAGAGCTCCGGCGATCCGGACATCTGGCGAATCCCGGTAATGCCACGAGTGAGCATCAGCGCCAGCAGGGCTGACGAGTTCTCCTGATCGAGGACATGGACGTGCATGTCGTTGTAGCCGGGCACCACAAACTTGCCGGTTGCATCGATTACAGGAATGGAGGAGTCCCTGAGCATCTTGTCCGCGGGAGCGATCGCAAGAATCTTCCCGGCTCCAGTGAGGATACTCATGCCTGGCATGAGCTTGCCCGTCCGCGTATCCACGATCGTTAGACCATCGATGCGCAGCTGCCCCGCCACCGGTTCGGCGACATGCCGGGGCGACGGCTTGCGGCATCCCGTCAGTGGCAAACTGAGAACGATCAACACGGCCACGCGCACCAAGAAAGATCGCAAGATCGGAACCTCTCTCTCTTCACGTATTATATCGATCGAACGATGTACCACTTTACAGGGCTTCTTCGAAAGTGCCGGCATAATGGCTCCCTGGCGGCGACGAACGCGGAACACCCTTGCTCGGCGTGGCAACCCGCTAGCTTCTGCCCTGCCTAAGCTCCTGATGGTTCCGCTCGCGGCTGCACCCCCGCTTGTTCCCATCGCAGAGTCGCTGTTTGCATAGGCATTCAACAGCAAAGACGGCCGGCAGGTGGCTGTCGATCGGCTAGCAGAATACCTTCTCGTCCTGCTGCTTCGGTTCGCGATTGATTCACAGGTCATGCAAGGTGGCATCTTGACTGCCCTTTCTGACCCACATCTCTCGCAAGTGCTTACGGCCTTTCACCGGGAACCGAAAAGGATCTGGAGCCTTGAGGAGCTGGCACACGTAGGAGGAATGTCTCGGGCGCGCTTTGCTGCCCATTTCCTAAGCATCATGGGCCAGACTCCATGTGAATACCTTGCCCAGTGGCGTATCGAAGTCGCACAATCCCTTCTCAAAAAAGGGGAGCCACTCAAGAGGGTCGCTCCCGCAGTCGGCTACAGCAGTACAGGAGCGCTCACTCGCACTTTCTCTCAGCTTGTCGGCAAGCCGCCGATGGTATGGCTTGCGGCACAACGTAAGAACCAGGGCTGATGACGCTCCGCAGACACCATGCAGCGTCATGAGACTGAGCGTGAAGATCGTGATACGGAGAGTGAACGTTGAAGTTGTCCGCTGCCTGACGATGAGTGAGCAGGAATACGGAGCGCTCGCTCCACGCCAAGGCTGAACGACATCAGCGCCTCGCGGGGAATGACGCTCTCGATCTAGGAGTTCTTGATGTCCTCTCAACCCGAATACATTCTCGCCGGCGCCCTCATGAAGCAACACCTTGCAGGAGTTCAAACTGTGGGGGCACTCTCCATCTTCGAGAACGGAGCACAGGCCCTTCACGTACACCGATCCACGTTCATGAACACGATGACGAGACGCTTCACATGTTAGAGGATGAAATGCGGGCAATTATTGCTGGTAAGGAACAGTCGGTCAGCGCCGGCGAAACGGTCTTTCTTCCCCGGGGTGTTCCGCACCAACTGATGAATGTCAGTGGTCACCCAACGCACTACCTTCTGCTTTGTACACCGAGCGGCTTTGAGGGCTTCCTGGCCGAAGGCGGGCACCTAAGGGCTCCCGGCGAAGAAGTGCAAGCCCCCTCTCCTGGGGACATCGAGCGCATGAAGGCCGCAGCTCCAAGATTCGGAATCACCTTACTCGCAGGTTGGTAAAGGCAGAACTAGGCTGTTTTACATTTAGGAGGGTTGCGGTGGTTGCTTCAACAGATAACGGTATTCTCAAGTGTTCCGTCGTGGGGTCGGTCGACGAAGTGGTCGAGCGACTTTTCTCCATCCTGCACGGCAAAGGTATCACCGTCTTTGTAGTCGTTGACCACAGCGTAGTCGTTGACCACAGCGGCGAGGCCGCGAAGATCGGCCCACAGATGCCGAATACGAAACCCGTCGTTTTTGGGAACCCGCAGGCCGGTACTCCAGTCATGCTCGCTGCACCCAGCAGCGCGCTCGATCTTCCGCTCAAGATACTGATTGCACAAGGTGCAGACGGAAGTACCCGGATCAGCTATAACAGCGTCGCCTATTTGCAAAAGCGTCACGAATTGAGCACTGTGCTGATCGAGCATATCGCAGGTATAGAAAACATCGTTGAAGCCCTCGCACACTAGCAAGGTGACTCTCTGACACGTACAGACATGAGGGCTTCGAAGCGGATTGATACGAAGGAGTGACGATGCCGGATAGCACACACCACACAGCAGAAATGTTTGATGTCCTGGTCCTTGGAAGCGGAGAAGCAGGGAAGTACCTCAGCTGGTCCTTAGGCGCTGAAGGGAAGAGAGTGGCGCTCATCGAGAGGCGATACGTCGGTGGTTCCTGCCCCGACATCGCCTGCTTGCCAAGCAAGAACATCGTGCATTCGGCCAAGGCCGCCTGGTATGCACAACGGCTGGATGAGTTTGGCATGAACAAACCCGCGCCAGGTATCGATATGGCTGTGTTGCGTGAGAGAAAGCGGGCTATGGTCAGGAGTCTTGTCGATGTCCACGAAAAGCGCTTTGCTGCGAACCACGTGGTGTTCGTAAATGGCGAGGGCCGGTTTGTAGCGCCGCGCGCGCTATCTGTGGCTCTCCCAGAAGATGGCACTCGCCTGCTGAAGCCCGACATTTTGATCGTGAGCACTGGCTCGGGGGCTGCTATTCCGGACATCGCCGGTTTGCGTGCGGCGCAGCCGATGACCCATGTCGAGGAACTCGAACTCGACACGTTGCCTGGGCATCTCCTGGTGCTGGGAGGCGGGTACGTGGGACTAGAGTTCGCACAGGCCATGGCGCTTCGGTTCGCGGGTGACGGTAATCAATCGAGGCGAGCGGCTCCTGTCCCACGAGGACGAGGATGTCACGGCTGCCCTCGCCCAGGTGCTCGCAAGAGAAGGATCCAATTCCAGCTAGGCTGTGCTTTGGAATCGGTGAGCGGACGGTCCGGTGACTCTGTTACAGCGCGCGTGCGGACCGCGACCGGGGAACAGGTAATCGAAGCCACGCACATCCTGGTGGCTGCTGGCCGCCAGCCGAACACAGACGAGGTAGGCCTGGAGGAGGCCGGCATCGAACTGAGTCCGAACGGCTATATCAAGGTCAACGACTCCTTGCAGACCACGGCAGAAGGTGTGTATGCAGTAGGGGGTTGCGCGGGTAGCCCGCAATTCACTCATAATGCGTACGACGACTACCGCGTCGTGCAAAGGATGATAAAAGGCGAGAGCGCAACTGTCTCTGGTCGGCAGGTACCGTACACACTCTTCACCGATCCTGAACTAGCGCACGTCGGCCTCCACGAAAGCGAGGCCAAGCAGCAGGGAATTGAATACCGGCTTGTGAAATTGCCCATGGCAGCGGTGTTACGCACACGCACCCTTGGGGAAACTGCAGGCTTTCTCAAGGCGCTGATCGCCGCAGACGATCGCATCCTTGGCTTCACGGCGCTTGGGGTAGGGGCGGGCGAGCTGCTTGCACCGGTTCAGTTGGCGATGAGCGCGGGGCTGCCGTACACGGTTCTCTACGTTGCTCGAACCAGCGGTACTGGCTGCCGTCGATCTGGATCAGCTCGCCGTAGCTCTCACGACGGAGCCTTGGTTGATGGAACGTTCTTCGCTGTTGCCGCGACAGTCACAGGTTTCCGCAACCATCCACCGGCGTAACGTCTCACGTTCAACCCGCAAGTCATGCTTCTTCAGCAAAGCCTCGGTCGCCATCGTTGGGCCGAAGTCTGCGTACCTGGTCTTCACGAGGTCTACCGCATACTGCCGGATGCCGATGTTCACGCTGCGGTTCGACGTCTGGCCGCGCGCCCTGTGGATCAGCTCGGCGCCACCTCCGGCTTCGTATCGCGCCAGCAGCCGGTACACCTGGCGTTCGCTGATCGCCAGAACGGCCGCTCCTGCGGCCACGGTCCGTCGACCAGCTATCACTTCGCTCAGAACTTCGATCCGCTTCAGATCGTGCTCGCTCATCTGTATCCATCCCATCTCTTGAACCTGACAGTTCTAGAGCATTTCTCCTATAGCTGTAGTTGTTGGAAGGGGAGTCTGAACCAGGCCTGTGCATTCTGTGGGGTGAGGCTGGGCAGTAGGTGTTCGATGGCTTGGTCGAGGGCTTGCACGCTGCGGGCGCGTGCGGCACGGAGTCCTTGTTTGAGTTTGCTCCAGGCCTTTTCAATGGGGTTCAGGTCAGGGGAGTACGGCGGCAGGTAGAGCAGCGCGGCGCCGGTCTGCTCGATGCGCTCGCGCACACCGTTCACTTTGTGGGCGCTGAGGTTGTCCATGACGACCACGTGGCCGGGCCGCAGCTTGGGGCACAACACCTGATCGAGGTAGGCCAAGAAGACCTCACGGTCAGTGGCGGCCTCAACGGTCATGACGGCCAGCATGCCCGTGTGGCCCAACGCTCCCAAGATGGTGAGCATCTTCCAGTGACCGCCGGGCACCGCATCGTGCACACGATGACCGCGTGGCGCACGCGCATATAGCCTGGTCATCTGCGTGCTCACGCCGCTCTCGTCCAGGTAGATCAGGTCTTCGGGCGCGACCTGCCCGATCTGCGCGACGAAGGCTTGCCGGTGGCAGCGGTTCTCTTCCGTGTCGCGCTCAGCGGCGTGGAGCGACTTTTTTTCAGCCGCAAGCCAAGCTGGCGCAGCACACGCGCCAGATGCGCGATGCTGACTCCCGTGCCGCCCTCCTGCAACTCCCGGCCGCAACTCATGCAGCACGATATCGGGACGGCGCTTCACACGACTCCGCACCACGCGGCGTCGATGCCGCTCGCCCGGCCCCGGCTCCTCTGCGGCGACCGCGCCCGGCTCCCGGTAAGCAGCTCCATCGCGTGGATCTTAGCCAGCCAACCGTAGCTGACACCGAACCGCTCCGACAACTCCTTCAGAGTGCCCTTGCCGGCCGCATACGCCGCCAGCACCTTCTCCCGCAAATCGTCGCTATACGCTCGCGCCACACCAACAGACTCGCTCCTGCAGCCAAGGCATGAAAAGAATCAAGAGCTATACCTTATGGAGAAATGCTCTAGTGAGCGGGAATATGACACTTCTAAAGAGCGCTTACACGCTTAGGGGAATTTTCCCTTTGTCCCTCGACCTCTTCCAACTGGATCAGTCTTATGACGCGCTCTCGAATATCATCCCGCACGGCCCGCACCTCGCCCATGGGACGCCCCTTTGGATCGGGTGAAGGCCAGTCATCTGTCGAAGCCCGGGGACGTAGGAACATTTGTCTCCGCATCCCATGCTGATGAGCAATTGAGCTTCCCGCGCTAATCTGTCGGTGAGCTTCTGTGGCTTAGCCTCACTGAGGTCGATCCCGATTTCCCGCATAACCTCAAGAACCTCTGGATCGACGCGCACGCCGTCAGATCACACGTTCAGAAGGCGCCACCGAATTCTGAGCTCATCCGTAGTGGCCATGGCCGCAGTCGTGCTACAGCGTTTTGGTTAGGGTGGCAGTTGTTGTGGTTCGTTACATTTCTGGCGGTATGGGCACTCCTCGTCCGCTGTAAAAGCGCATCAAATCGAGTTCGCGCTCACGATACGGAGTGTCATCCTGCTTGAAGACGTCATGAAACCAGACTGTGGGCTGTGAGAGAACGTAAGGCTTCTCCCAGGAGTCCCATGGGTAAAAGGTCTGAGTCTTGCCGGCGACAAAGCCCCAATTGATCAATGCAACATTATCGGCTTTGCCGAGTGGGAGGATGGTATCAAAGGTGCTACCGGCGCCGCGTGCCATGTATTCGGTGCAGATCAGTGGACGATGCAAGGGACGTAGTTCATCCACGCGAGACTGAAACTTCTCTGGCCAGCCGTAGTCATGGAAGCTTATGACGTCGGAGTTGCTGAGCTGGATCTTCGTCGTGGCGCTCTCAAGTGTGGAGTTGTGCCAGTCGCCTTGCCAGACGCCACTGGTAAGCGGCTGCGTCGGCCGTGCCTCTCGCGCCCACGCGAAAACCTGCGGCAGGAGTTCATCCACGCGAGCTGTTTTGGCAGGGATGTCCTCCTGGAAGCGGCCGCTATTGCCATTGTCGGGCTCATTCCAAACGTCCCAGAGAAGGATCCGCCTATCCCCGGCAAAGGCGGCGATGACGCCCTCGACATACCTCTTCAGCTCAGGCTCGACGGACTTGTCCATTAGGCGTACACGACCGGGGCTTTGAACCCAGCCGGAGTTGTGCACACCCGGGATGGGCGGATGCTGTGCGCCGAGATGAGGATTGGGCTCCCAGCAAGAGTCGAAGAGCACGAGAAGTGGCCGAATATGATGTCCGGCGGCAATGCTGAGGAATTGATCGAGGCGACTGTTGAAACCAGAAGGGTCGGAGAGGTAGAGCTGATCCTGCAGAAAGACACGAATCGTGTTCATGCCGACGGACTCTGCCATGCCGAGCTCCTTATCGATCAGCGCGGGGTTAAAGGTGGCCGGCTGAAACATCTCCATCTCGTTAATCGCGTCAGACGGGATGAAGTTGGCGCCTAGCAGCCAGGGCTGCTGCGCGTACCAGGCGTTAGCCTTCTGCTCAGTCCAGCGAGCGGGGGCCTGCGCGTACAGCACCATGGACGTAAAGGTAAGAAGAAGCCCTGCGAAGCAGCGAAGGATGGAGGTCTGCATGAAAAAGCTCCAGAGAAAGCGGGGTGCGAGATCAGCTTGTGGTGTGCGGCTAAGCGCGTGTCCAGCGGACGCGATGCATTGGCTAACGGAAGAGAAAACCGAATAGCGCTACCGTAGCTACTTGTCATCAACATAGATGTTCTGCCGCATGAAAAAATTTATTTTTAGAAATGATGTTTAGCTTACACGATTCGAAATGCCGCCGGCGAGATGGAAGTTCATGTCCAGGTCTGTCCCAGATCTAGCGTCGAGCACATCTCTTGCGGCTCCAAGCGGCTGAAAGACCTTCTGAGGATGATTCTGACAATGTTTGGATCAACGCGATAATGTGCTTGCCGAATAGGAATTATTTCATTACAGGATGTTTCTCCTTGCGGGTCCTGCAATGTGAGCACAAACACCCGTCAACAGGACACCGCACTCGGGCTTGCTCAAATGCACTGTTTGACCGAACACAATTTACCTGGAGGACACCAAAGTGCGCTGGATGAGCGGATGTACCGGAACGGCACAAAAGACCTCAATAAAACGGTCTGCGGAGATATTCCGGCTTCGCTGGTCGGACGCGATGTACAGCGAAGGCTTGATCGCAGTCCGGGCCAAACTGAAAGGGGGCAAGATGCGTTATATCCCGATGCCTCCAGAATTGGCAGTTGAAATTCGGAAGTATCCGGCGGTGATCGGTGAGGATCGAATTTTACCGCCGAAGCGGGGAGCAAAGAGCGGGCGGCAGCGAGTGGAGGGGAGCTTTGAAGACTTGCTCAAGCGAGCGAGGATTCGAGACTTCCGTTTCCATGATCTGCGTCACAGTTTTGCCTCCTGGTACATGATGAAGGGCGGCGATCTTTACGAACGGGCGAAGATCCTCGGGCACTCGAAGTCAAGATGACGGAGCGCTATGCCAAGCTGGGGCGACAGTACATCGCCAGAACCAGTAATGTAGCGCGAGAAGTCTGGAAACTGATGGAGCAGGAAGAAACCGACAAGGCGAACTTCGGATGACGATGTTCGGACATTGTTCGGACGACTAAAAACAGCAACTCTTTTGTCGCCGCTAAGTTCCTCAGAATGTAGTGGCCAGAGACGGGATCGATCTTTCCGCAGGTGCTGTGTCTCTGTGAGTTGCAGAAAACAAAATACCAAAAAAACCGGAAATGCCACCTCTCCCCGCTCGGCGGTACAAAACTGTACAAAGAGCCCACGGGACTCGGGCTACCGTGGAGGTCCGGCCTAGTCACAAATCCGTGAATGAGACGGAGTGTCCCTGTTCGCTGTAGCGGCTTAGGAAATCGGGTCTGCGCGACTTCCTAAGCGAGCCGTCGGGCGTGTAGAGTGTTCAGCCAAGAACTCCAGTTCCGGATTACGAGCCATGGCGGTGTATGAAATGCAGACCCAAGTTGTGCCCTCCGCAAAACACACGCGGACCACACATGCACCTCAAGCGTCCTTGCTTTGCCTTTTTGCCGTCTTCCTCGGTGCCGTCCTTGCAGTTGTTCTCGGGAGGGTGCTACGGGCCAGAGCGGATGCAGCGGTTCCGGTGCACTCCTATGTGCTTGATATGGGACATGAACGTGAATGGCAAGCTTTCGGTGGGAACTGGCTGTTTCATGACAACCTCGTCGAGAGCCGGCATTCTGATGACCGAGGAGCGAAGTTACTTGCCGGTTCCCCTGGTTGGGAAAACTATACCCTTACAGCCGATCTGCGCTTTGACAGTGAACGCGGCGACACCGGTGTTGTGCTTCGATCTCGAGATGAGCAGAACGGTGTCGATACCTATAACGGCTACTATGTCGGCCTGAGAATGGATGGCGGAGCGCTGATCATCGGGCGGTCGAATTATGGCTGGGTTGAGGCTCGGCCCGTGCCTTTGGCCGGTGGCTTTCGACGGCTTGAGTGGTACCGGCTCCGCGTGACCGCGTACAAATGCAACATCGCAGCGATGGTCCAGAACCTAGCCACCTCGCAGACGGCCTGGGTTGCCTTCGAGGAACGCAAGTGCGCCAAGACGGGTCGAATAGGATTGCGATCTGTGGACGTCGATGGAGCCTGGAGAAATATAAGGATCGCTCCAGCCAGCATGAATGATTACTTTGTGATGCAACACCACACCGACTCAGTCGAGCGCCCTGTGGTGCTCACGGGACCGCCATGGTGGACGCCGTGGCATATCGGTGAGATTTTTGTAGGCACTTTGGCCGTGGCCTTGCTTCTGCAACTCTCCTACTATCGCTTTCAGCAGTGGAAGACTGGAACGATCATGCAGGAACGCCAGCGGCTAGCTCATGATATTCATGACACCATGGCGCAGAACTTCGCAGGTCTTGGCTATCATATCCAAGGCATCCGTAGTGGGCTGATCCGAGGCGGCCTGAACGAACCGCAACAGATCGCCGAACAGCTGAGCGTAGCCTACCAGCTGATCCGCCGTTGCCATGCGGAAGCAAGCGAGACAATTTCGATACTTGGATCCGGCTTCTTCGCGGCGCAGGAGGAGCTGAGCGAAATCTTGTCAGATGCGGCGTACAAGATCGCAAGCCACGGCATCGTCGTTCATCGGCAGGTAACAGGAACGGCCCAATCGCTCAACCTGCGCATCATGGATGCCCTGCAGCATATTGGGCGGGAGGCGATCGCGAATGCCGTAACGCACTCCAGCCTCAATCAGCTAACCATTTCTGTTCACTATCAGCCGCGTCGAGTGGAGCTGCTGATACAGGACGATGGGATAGGATTTGAATACGGACCTGAAACCCAGGGTTTTGGGATCTCCGGGATGCAAAAGCGAACCCAGAATGTTCGTGGCACGCTTCGGATTGCAAGCAGTCCCGGAACAGGCACGCAGGTGCATGTCGTTGTGGCGCTGCATCCCGAGCGTTGGCACGAGGTACTCTTACTCAAGCTGGAGAGGTTCTGGGCCGGTCTCATGGCGTGTAAAGAGCTGGATCCAGGCGAGTAGTTTCGTGCTCAGCGATTTGGCTTTTCAGAGAGCCGAATGACCCCACGACGGATAGCTGTTGTGACAGCTTCTGTCCTGTCATCTGCGTTCAGCTTCAAAAGGCAGCTTGTTACGTGATTCCGGGCGGTTTTGTCACTGATGAAAAGTGTCTGCGCGATTTCTTTGTTCGTCAGCCCCTTCGCAACCAGAGCTAATACCTCCAACTCCCGTTGAGTGAGTTCTTCACGTCCCAGTGTTTCCAGAAAACGGTCTGTGATGATGGTCGGGATAAAGCGCCGATTCTCGAACACCATCTCGATGCCGCGCACAATCTCTTCCTGCGGCGTGTTCTTGAGGAGATAACCGGTAGCTCCTGCTCGTAATGCGCCGAGGATATCCTCCTCCGATTCGTAATTGGTCAAGACAAGGATGCGAACCTCGGGTTGCACGCGCTTCAGTTCGGCAATGGCCTGTGAGCCCTCCAATTCCGGCATTCTCAAGTCCATTAGCACAACATCCGGTGGTGCATCCACCAGGGCTTGCAGCGCCTCTCTCGCGCTTGCAACCATACCTGTGACAACGATGTGCGCTTCACTCGCCAGCATCATTCGCAACCCGAAACGAACGACCGGATGATCGTCAACGATGAGAACTTTGATGGGCGTGCCGAGTTCGATCATACCTAGAGACTGTAAGCGAAGATCTCGCTTACAGGCCACGAGTATTTCGCTTGTAGGTCATTTGTACTACTCGACTTTAGGCCATACACCATCTTGCGGGATCCGCGCTCTGTGCCGTATTGTCCTTTCTGGCAACGAAGCAGTTCTGAATGGCGGCGTGAACGTGAGGACCTCTATGGGCTCACTGGAATCGTCAGCGAAAAGGGGACAGTATTCAGGCACCGTCGCCATCGCGTGTCGCTGTGTCGAAGCGGGACAGCAAAATGTTCTGGACATTGTTGGATATCTTTGGGAGGTAGCACGCTTGAGAAGGCAAAGCACAACAATCACCATCTTCGTTGGGATAGCAGCATTTCTGATCCTTGGCGGCAGTTCACTCTTTTGTCATCGCGCTTTCGCCCAATCGGTACGCGGGTCGCTTTCCGGCAACGTAATGGATCAATCGGGGGCTGTTATCCCTGCAGCCAAAGTCAGCGTTCGCGATCCCAGCACGGGAGTTACGCGCGACACGCTGTCGGGCGCGCAAGGCTCCTACAGCTTTCCGGAACTGAATCTGGGGACGTACGATGTCACCGCTTCGGCGAGTGGATTTTCGACCCAAGTTCAGCATGGCGTCCAGATTACAATCGACAACGTTACTTCGCTTAATCTAACGCTTTTGACCGGGAACACCGAATCAGTCGTCAATGTCGATGCGTCAGCGCCGGGTTTAGAGACGCAGTCGTCGGAAGTAGGCGGAACGATTCAGGCGCGCCAGATCGTCCAGCTTCCTCTAGCTTTGGGCGGCGTGGGTGCGCTGCGCTCTCCGGAGGCATTTATATTTCTATTGCCGGGAACAACGGGTCCAGGGTCCGCCAACAGCTTTAACGGAATCTACACGTTGAAGATCAGCGGCGGCCAAGCTTTCGGCAACGATGATCTGCTGGACGGAGCCAGCCAGACAAGAAGTGAAAATGGCTCGTCGTTCGACGAAGAGTCGCCATCCGTGGAAGCACTGCAAGAGTTCAAGGTCATCACGGGTGTACCCGCAGCGGAGTACGGTCGTACGAGCGGCGGAATCGAAAGTTTTGTCACGAAGAGCGGAACGAATCAATATCACGGCACCGTTTTCGACATTTTCCGCAACGAGGCCTTGGATGCAAACACATGGTTCAACAACGGAAACCTCGCTGCCAACTGTGTGGGCGCGAACGACACTCCGCAGTGCACAAACCTTTACAGGAGACCCGACGATAAGCAGAACGACTATGGGGTGAGCCTGGGCGGTCCAGTCAGCATTCCACATCTATTTGATGCCAGTAACAAGCTGTTCTTCTTCTTCGCTTGGGAGCAGCTCAAGCGGACGATTGGGGGAACCCAGGTGAGCACTGTACCGACCGTTGCCGAACGGGGCGGAGATTTTACCGACCTCTACAATCCGGCGGCACCCCCAGCGACTGGGAGCACAGCAATCAATCCTTGCGATGGTTTGCCTGTTTACCCCGGTGAGATATTTGATCCTGCGACACAACGGGTGGTGAACGGAACGCCATGCCGTTCTGCCTTCGCGGGCAACGTGATTCAACCGCAACGTTTCAGTGCCGTGGCAAAGAACGTTCTCAGTTATATTCCCCCGCCCACAACATCCGGCCTCTTCAACAACTACTTTTACGCTAGCTCGTTCCCACTTACGAACACTACTTATACGCTTCGTGTCGATATCAATGTGTCGGCCCGGCAGAAAGTCTTCGCTTCTTACTCGACACGGGACAACGTGCGCACCTGCTGCGCGACTCCCCTCCTTCCCTATCCCGCAGACTCAGGTACTTGGCAGCAGGCCTTCGACACTCATTTCGGACGCGCGGGTTGGGATTTCGTTATTACACCAAACCTGTTGAACCACTTCAATTTTGGTTACAACCGCTCGAACAGCGCTAATTTTGCATATCCGACCTTCGATAACATCAACTACACGCAGCAGCTGGGGATTCCGAATGCGCCTTTCTCCAAGAATTTTCCCGGTATTGACTTTGACAGTCGTGATCAGTACCGCAACCTAGGTAACGGGTTGAACAACGATTGGATCGACAATGGGTTCCGCTTCAATGACAGCGTAAGTTTGTCGAAGGGCCGTAACAGCTTTAAATTTGGGATAGATTACCGCATTCAGCAGTTTTCACCGCTGAGCTACCCGACAAATTCCCTGATCTACGCACGTGCGCAGACGGCTTCTGATCCCGCAAACTCGGAGCTCGACGGTAATAGTCTGGCGAGTCTCTTACTCGGTCAAGTCTCAAGCGGCAATTTCGGGGCGGGCGTGCTTTCCAAGCAGCCGCGATGGACATCCCACTACTATGCATTGTTTGCTCAGGACGACCTAAAAGTGAGCGATAGGTTGACTCTGAACCTGGGTGTCCGTTGGGACTTGGATGTTCCTCGAACGGCCGCGCATAACGTTACCTCCAACTTCAGCCCTACTGCAACCGATCCCGAATATGGCATTCCCGGAGCGCTGGTGTTCGGTACACAGTACACAGGAAATACGCGCTGGGCTGACACCTACTACAAAGACATCGCACCTCGAGTGGGATTTGCATTTAGTCCGTTTTCGGAGAAGACCGTGTTTCGGGGCGCGGCGGGTATTATCTATGGTCCATTGCAATATGCCGATGATGGCAATGGCATGGTTGCTGGCTACAAGGTCCAGCCAGTATTTACAAGCGCCGATGGATTCTCGCCATCGTTCCCAAGCGATGCGGGTTATCCAAGCTACGTTCAACCTCCAAATCTTGATCCAGGCATCTTCAATGGGCAACCCCTAAGCGACAACTATATCGAGCGCTCGTTCGGCAAACCTCCAGTGCTCTATGAGTGGAGCTTGCAGGTGCAACAGGAGCTGGCGCAGGATCTAATTCTTGAAATCGGCTATCTCGGGAACAAAGGACAGAATCTGCGGTCCTCCTTGCAGAACATCAACAATATTCCTGTGAGTGCATTTGGCCTTGGTAATCAATTGAATGCCGGCGTCGCGGGCAACTCTGTGGGAGTGGCTCCTCCTTTCCCGGGGTTCTTTTCCTTGTGGGGCGCCGGGGCGCCGATCCAGCGCGCTCTTCGGCCGTTCCCTCAGTATTCCGCGATTGACTCAGGCTGCTGCCTCCAGAACGTAGGCATGTCGACCTACAATGCGCTTCTCGTTTCCTTGAGTCGGCGATACCGGAATGGACTATCATTGCAGGCCTCCTACACTTGGGAGAAGAACCTGACTGACGCAGACAGCGCGATTCCAGCCAACGTCACTGGCTACGAGGTTCAGAACCCACTTGATCTTCACCAGGCAAAGGCCCTCAGTGCGGAGGACATCCCACACACCTTTGTAGTGGCCCCGCTCTATCAGTTGCCCTTCGGTAGAGGGAAGACATACCTAACTCATGGAGTGGCGAGCTATGTAGCCGGAGGTTGGGAGGTTGGCACGATTCAGCGTTACGAGTCCGGTCAACCGATTTCCTTCTGTTGTGCAACCTCAATTCCAGGATGGGATAACAACATCTTCTACAGCCGCAATCCAACGCAGAGCCTGGCGAGTGCTGCGTATCGCGCAGGTCGATTGAACCCCTTTGTTGCGGGACAGAATAGCTACTTCAACCCTGCTGCTTTTATCGATCCAAACAGCACAGCGGTTCGGGGCGCTGGAGCATACACCTTTGGCAATGTGCCTCGGGTTACGGGAGAGGTGCGAGCCCAGCGCTTCTACAACGAAGACCTTAGTATCTGGAAGACAACGCCAATCAGGGAAAGCGTGAGCTTTGTTTTCAAGGCAGAGCTGCTGAACGTGTTCAATCGCCACCAATTCGCAGTGCCGGACACGAACCCGACAGACTCTTCGTTCGGCGTGCCAACCTCAACCATTTCTCTGCCGCGAAATGTGCAGTTCACTGCTCGTGTGAGCTTCTGATGATAGGGTCAGTCGAGCAGCTTGTTCTGCTCGACTGGCCCTTCGGCTCGTTGACTCTGACCATACGATTGCGCAGTCCCAGCTACGGGATCGGTGCAAAGTTCAAAAAAGATGATAAAGAATGGCCACTTCAGCTATCACGGTTTTGAGATTTTTCCGGTTTTCCGTTGCATGGTCAGTTGCGGCCTTCAGCGTGCCGTTCGTCCTAGCTCAAATTTCAGAAACTCCCGCACTGACACCGAACCAGCCGATCATCGTTCGGATCAGCCGTCCCAAAGTTCGGCAAGAGATCTCGCCAAATCTCTTCAGCAGCTTCCTGGAGCCGATTGGACAATCGACTTATGGCGGATTGTGGGCCGATGTTGTCGTGAATCCCTCATTTGAGGAGGGATTGTGGTCGGCGGAGAACCTCCAAAAGCAGCTAGACTCGGACCCCGAACTGCGTACTGCGTCTTCGCTAGGATTGCCGACGCCGTGGGAGCCACTATACCCGGCTCAGGGCAGCCGTTATGCGCCTGTTCGTGGTGATGCAGCCAATTCCGCTCAGTCGGTTCTTCTCATGTCCCTCCCAGGCAAGGAGATTGGCTTGCGTGAGCAGATCTATCTCCCAGTACATCGTGAGCTGAACTATCACGGAAGCATTTGGTTGAAGCACGTCGAGGGAAATGCGCGGGTGCGGATTTCGCTTCGCCGCCATGCTCGTCCAGCCGAACTGCTGGCCGAAAGCGTTGTGAGCGCCTCCTCCGCCGACTGGACCAAGTACAATTTTCACATCGAACTTAAAGCGAATGTACTCGTGTCTCTTGAACCGGTGGACCTCGTCATCTCTCTCGCCGGCGACTCCCGCTTTTTGGTCGACAATGTCTCGCTCTTTCCAGACGATGCGGTGGAGGGGATGGATCCAGAGGTCATAGCGCTTGCGCGCGAGCTACGCTCTCCGCTCGTTCGCTTCGGCGGTAACTTTACCTCTGCCTACGATTGGCACGATGGAGTGGGTCCTACGGATAAGCGTGTGAGTAAGCTCAACCTGGCGTGGGGCATCCCGGAGTACAACACCTTCGGCACAGACGAGTTTCTACGCTTCTGCGAACTCATTCAGGCCCGGCCACAGATCGCTCTTAATCTGGGTACGGGACAACCTCCCCAAGCTGCAGGCTGGGTTCGCTATGTGGACGCCCACTGGGCTGACCACAAAGGAGGCCTCACGTGGGAACTCGGCAATGAACTCTGGGGAGATTATCAGGTGGGGTATCCAGCCCCGTCCCAGGCTGCCGCGCTCACACTGGCCAACAGCACAGCAGTCCGCAACATCGATCCCATGGCTCACCTGATTGCCACGGGAGGTGACGGCGGCCTTTTTCACGACTGGAATGCGGCGCAGCTCAGCAATCCGGCGCAAAGCTTTGAATATCTGTCCAGTCACTTCATTGTGAATGAGGCTGTGTTGCTCCCGGGAGCCTCGGACGAGTTTCGGACGATGGCTATGCTCGCGGTGCCGTGGGGACTCTCGGACCGGATCGATGCGATGCGGCAGCAGGCGGTCGCGGCTCACCGGCCAAATCTGAAGTTCGCGTTTACGGAATGGCTGATGATCACGAACTCGCACACCGTTCCAAACTACAGCAACATGGGTGGCGCCCTATTTGCCGGAGGTTTCCTCAACACCATGATGCGAGAGTCGGATGTTGTTTCGATCGCCGATATGACGGGCATTTTGGAGTTCGGTGGTATTTGGAAAAAGCGCGAGCAGGTGTACGCTTCGCCCGCCTACTGGGTTCTGCGCAGCTATGCTCGAGCCAAGCCTCACTTCTCGCTTCAAGTCGAGTCCGACTCGCCCACCTTCAGCATCTCAAATGGCATTGTTCAGTTGCCCGAGGTGAAGAATGCACCTTACCTCGATGTCGTAGCCGCAGAGTCGGAGGACAGGTCCAAGCTGCTACTGTTTTGTGTGAACCGAAATCTCAGCCGTCCTGAACGCGCGTCTCTCGACCTGAGCGCAGTCGGAGCGATCAGCGGTCCGGCTCGGGTGACAACCATTGGGGGAACCAGCATACTGACGGAGAACAATGAGTACAACCCCGAGCGCATAACCGCAGTGACGCACGCGGAAACTTTCACACCTGGCAATACCTACACCTACACCTTCCCGAATGCGAGCATCAGTGTGATCGAGATACCCATCCACTCTTTCCAATAAGTACAGATGTTTCTCAGCAACCACGACGGAACAAGCTATCCCCGCACGTTATCCGTTACAGGGTATGGCAACGATTCAGTACAAGAGGAGCCATTTGAGGGTTCGAAGGAATTAGCCGCTCTGCAGAAGGAGAGGAACCGACGTTCTGCCGATGCCCAGTCGCCTTGCGAACTCCAATTTTGAGAGCTTTTCCTTACGATAGAGTCGCTTTGAATTTAACGGTCTACCCCTCGAATCGTGAGCGGCGAGAGCTTGCAGGTGCGAAACAGATGGACCTGCTACTCACGGACGTGTGCAGGTCCAAGCTGATCCGGCGTAAGCGTCCTGGCTTTCTTTCAATTACCCACAAGTTGAGTACCTAAGATGAAGCCGAGCTGGATATCCGTCAGGCGTGTGGTTCCTCTCCAGATGACGAGATTGCCTGGAGGGGGATCTTTGGCTCGAGTCAGATAGCCTCCCAGCCGGGCGAGTTTGGTGAGATAGAAGGAGAGTGTGTTGTTGGGCACGGAGCCGATTCGGTCGGGTACCAGTTGGTCGAGCAGATAGCGTTCTATTGAGCTCAACGGCAGTTCAACTTTCGATTGCCCCCCTGCGGGTTCGGACAGCAGACCGGTGACCAGCTTCCAGTCGATTCTGTCCCGCCCCTTCGGCGCATTGCGTTCGGTGGCATAGAGCACCGTAAGCATCAGCGCGGGATACAGCCTTTGCTTACCGATGGGAGGCAGAACGCGGATGCGTCGGTAACGAAGCTCAAGAACTGCTTCGCTGACGTTTCCTTTCTTGTCGCGCACCTCGATTCGGTGCAGCCCGTGAACCTTGACCTCGCTCATCTCCTCGGCCACGGTATGGTCCCCCTCGCCGGCAAGCCGGTCGACACAGGTCCTGATTAGGAAGTGGGTGCCGGCATCGTGGGCGATGGAGAACAGTTCGTAGATATCGCTTTCACGATCACCGATATGGACCAGGCGCTCCGGTGCGGGAAGCAGATCCGTGGACTGCTTTACGTCTCAAGCCAGCGATAGCTCTCCTTCTGCTCGATGGGAACACGGGTCGGGTTAATCTTGCGTTTGAGTGCGTCGGCGCCGTGGAACTTGTCCCGGATCCAGAACTTGATGGCGGACAGCCCGAGAGGAAGCCCCCTCTGCGTGACGACCAGGCTCGAATGCATCAGCACGCCAGAGGTCGTATGGTACCGAGAACGGCTACCGTAGCGTGTCTGCAACTTAGCCACGATGCCAATCGCGTGCGGCTCCTTATGCCGATAGATAAACTCCGTGGTGTCATGCAGGACGAGCACCGGACTTGCGTGCGTTGCAGCCGTTCGTTCTCGCGTGCAGAAGAAATGCCCTGCCAGGATGTTATCTTCACCAATCCGGGTCGTTCGACAGAAACCGGTACGCTGCCTTTGTTGCAGCCCAGTCCTGACAGGCGAAGGGAATACTGCCGCCGATCTGTTCGGAGAACTGCCCCAGCAAGGTGCGGAACCGATTGCCGTGCCGAGCATCCTGGAACTGGCAACCAGCCACCTCCCGCTCCAGCCAGCCTTCAATCGCCTCTCGGGAACCGTCCATACCAACAATCCAACAGCATCAACCGCGGCCCAAAGAGTGGCTCCCTTGAGACCGGAATCCGACCTGGTACACACAGCCCGAGTTGTGGGTAATTGAAAGCCTGTCTTGGCCGTGCGTACACCCTACTCTGCTGACATGATGATGTTTGGATGATGGACGTTGAGTTGAGTAGCGGATTGGGCCAGGGCCTCGTCGGCGCCGGAGTGTGGAGGAATGTCGACGGGTTGTGGAGGAGACGTTGCAGATGAGTGCTTCGGTGGCTCGGGTGGGCTTGAAGCACGGCGCGAACGCGAACCACGTGTTTCACCGCGGCAATGTGCATGGCGGCCCGGAAACATGTCGTTGGACGATTGCGACATATTCACTTCTCGTTTCGGCAATCTCGACTAGCCAACCGTTGGCGTCGAATAGTCAAGGGCCACGCCGTGAGATCGCTATCGCTCAGGTGCACACTCTGAGAACCGATTGCAAGGCTGTCGATATCCCTGAAATGCTTAGTTGTCCACCGAGTTGTGAACGTGCGAGCCTAAGCTGATAGTGCGTTGCGGCGGCGGAAGGCTGGAGGCCGCAGATGTGCGGCCCTCTGTAGTCAGTCGCAGCCCTTGTGTCGTATTACAAGCTCGGGACCAAATCAGGGACATGTGGAGCTCGGTTGAAGTGGTGGCACAGAACCAGACAGCGCAGGGTCTACAGTACGATAGGCATACAACGCCGCCAGTCCTGTTATAACTCCGCTAGCTGAGTCGAAGATGGTGAGCCCTAAACCGCATGCGTTGGGTCCTGCTTCATGCAAGTCATACCAGAAGATGGGCGTTGTGATTCGGCTGCTGCGGAGTTCGGGGTAGAGTTGAGTAAAATAAGACGCCTTATCAGCTTCGTTCGACAGACAATCCGCGGTCGACCACGTCGGCTCCTTCGCGCAGAACCCAATCTCCGTGATCCACACGGGCTTACGAACCAGGTTCTGATCAGAGTCGACCTCAGTCTCAATCGTCGAGAGAAGAGAGACGACGCGTCCGGCGTCGAAGCGTAAGGGTGGACGTTAGAGCCATCAGTGTATTGGCCGCTGCGTAGACGATGGCGAGCACCGCATCTTTCAGGGCGGTGACACGATATGGAAGCGGTACTTCCAGAATTCGGCATTGATCCCTCGCGCGTGCCTTCGGCTGAGCTTGACGAACTGAACCTGGCCTGGCATCGACTTGATCCATGGCCAGACGTTATTGATGGACTTGTGCGGTTGAAGACACGCAAATCATCGCGCCTCTCTCGAACGGCAACATTATCCTGATGGTGGACATAGCGAAAAGCCGGCTTCCCTGGGACTCGATTTTGGGCGCTGAAGAAGTACGAGCCTATAAGCCAATGCCGGAGGCATACTATGTCCGTCAACCTGAATTTCAAAGCGTATCTCTGCCGGGGATCGGATGAGTTTCGCTATAACCCTGCGGGCGTCCCGCCGACAGAGCGATTCGCGCGACCCTCCTTCAAGGCCGTCAGTATCGAAGAGGCCGGTATTTCCGCAAGTAGTTGACCACCACTATGACAGACCTGTTGCTGCCCGTTCTGGCGGGAGGGCTCCCGCTGGCATGAAAGCTGGCCCACAATCTAACCGCGCAGCTCGGCTTGCCAATTAGTCATAGCAGGCGCAGCAGGTGGAATGCACACTGAGAACGAAGGCCCAGTCCACTTTGACCAGTCTACGTAGTCGCGCTTGGCGCAACGGTCGCTTCGGCAATTCGAAAGGAGGGAAGCTATTCGATCTCGGTTTGCGGTGCAAGTGGGAGGATCGCTTCCCCGGTGGGATCATACCAGCGCAGGAATCGACCCAACGGTGCGGGAGTACGCCATCGCCTTTGCCTTTGGGCTGAGTTATCTTGACGAGTTAAGAACTCGAGGAAGCGCTATCCGGGCGCTCCCCGCCTTGACGACGATACCGGCTACCGTAAGCATGGAGGAACTCTGAAGAGTTTTAGGTCAGTCATGACATATGCTGGCACTGCTGAGGTGCACTTTAATCTTGGCTGTTCCAACCGTCTCGACGAGGAATCAAAATGGAAGGTATTGGCGCAGCCACAATCCATCTATGTCACATCCAATGGTCTCTCTAAGACTGGAGTAAGCGTCCTATACTCTCAAAACGAAGCGAAATCGCATGTCTTGTCCATACCATTGCGGAAAAGCAGTTCCCCACAGATTGTTGTAGAGGTTTACGTGTACTCCCTCGCGCATATCTGGCTGCTTGTTGTCGAACTGCAATAAGCAGCGCTGTCCCGGAGCAATCAATGGGGCATCGAGAGTTTCCAGTGTGAAGCTACCTTGATTATCTCGATAAGTCACGTCTCGGGTGACTGCATGTAGATGGCGATTGCCGTTTATGATCACATCAAGGGGCGACACCGATTGATCTACCTTCTCAAGAAGCCAGCCACTTGCGTCGTGCGCACAAGGCGAAAATGAACACCACATTGCCTCGGCTAGACGATTTGGCCGCTTTTCAAAGCATTGGAGATTTATGTGAATGGCAGGTTCACTATCGGGAATCCAAAATTCCAACGTCAATCTTTTTGGCCAGCTAATGAGCTCGTCCAGAGGACGATCAAGCTTCGGCATCTGCAAGTTCGCCACGATGCGATAGCCATCTTCATTTTTCTCTATTGCGCAGTGCTGCAATTCCGGTTCCCACGTCCGGCTCACGACATGATATTGATCCATTCCCGGCTTCCCAAAATCATTGGCCGCGAATCTCTCTGTATTGTACTGTGAGTTGAAACGAGCGAAATCGGTACTCGTAAACGTTTGATACCTGAAAAGGGCAAGCGGGTGCTTCGATGAGGCCCATTCACGACCAGTTTGTCGATTTTTTAGCTTAACGATAGACCCTTGGGCTGGATCGAGCGAGATCACAAAGTTGGAAGTCTCCAATTCCATTTCAGGAGTAAATACTTTGAGGTTTCGCAGATCGGGAGGGCTTGGCGCCAGTAGTTGCAGTCGCGTGTTTGCTTCCTTTCGCAGAGCGGAGGGCAGTGTACTGACTGCGATGTCCACGTTGCGACGCTTGGCAGTCCACTCATCATCCATTTTTTGAAAGTCGGGATTTACAGTCCGGGCCATGGATAGCTCGTTTGGCGCGTAGATTTCCGGATGCCGCAGATATTGATGTGTAGACAGTCCCCAATTGTGCTCAGGTATGAGGATCAGTCTGGATGCAAGCGCCAGATCCACTTCATCTCCGACTTTGATTCGCCTATTGGCTATCCACTCTCGACGCAACCGACACAGCTCACGATATCGTGCTACTTTTCCTGGATCGCTGGCCACACCGTAAATCCAGGTGTCCCCAATCTCCTGCGTTATCAGGGGCAAATCCGGGCTACTATCTCGCAAGGCAGCTGCGATCATACTCAGGTTGGCGGCTACAATTCGCGCCCCTGGAAAACGACTACGTAGGGAGGCGTAATATGCTTTTATCTCTACAAGAGAATGAGGGCCTGAATTGTCGTTTGCCACTCTGATGGAAATAGCAATATCCCTTCCTGGGATTGCCACCGTGCCCCCATACCCGCGTGGATGATAAAGCACCATGATTTGCTGACCACTGGGATTGCGCCAATTGAATAAGCTGGCATTCGCTTCGATTGGCTCTGCGTCCTGCGAAACAGAAGCAGGAACTCGTTCCGTCCGGATAAAAGGTACAGCGGGCGCCTTACACCCGGGATTGTCACCGATATCCAAGAACTCGATGCCAGCGTCTGCTAGCGGAGCTATCAATCCACGGGTGTGGCCAGGTACATCCGTAAGTTTGCCTGCGATCGTTCTTTTCCCAAACCATTGATCTAGAACAGTCGAAATTCGCATAGCCGACGAGATTAGAGAGCGGTCTAGCATTTCGGATTGCCAGGTGAAAGGCATCGCGTGCCATGCAATGTCGCCGAACGAGATCGCACTTTCCATGCGTTTACGATTCTGAGGCGAAGCCTGTTCTAAATATTGATAAATCATCCAGGACGCAATGGTCCATGTGTAGCGCTCTTCCCCTTGTGCGTTGCGCAGCGCCCCGGCCAGGTCCATCGCTCGAGGAAGATAGTCATTGAAGTACATGAGAAGCACATTTCGCTCAGTATCCGTGAATCCAATGTCTAGATGACACATGGAAGCTACATAAACCGTCCTGATCGGACGTGCTTGCTGAGCCTCCATTCCTTCGTCAGCCTCCCCGGTTAATGGGCTCAGAGATGCAACCGTTATACCTTTCAAGAATTCGCGTCGATCCAAGCTTGTACCCTATTGACAGGTTTTGTTGCTGATTCAATGTCAGTTTCAGATGGGTTGAGGCGGTCACTGGGGTGATGACAATGCTCAATCCAGTAGCCGTGAAGCATACTTACACATTTGGCTGTTCTGACTTTAAGACAATCCAGCATAAAAGGAAGCGGAACCAGCATTAGTCCATTCTTAAGTATCGTCCTAAGATTCTCTTCTGAGGTACAAAAGTCTAGGTTCATGCAAATGCGCTAAATAGCGGCACATGTCATGCCACTCTCGCGCTTTTATCGCGTTTTGGCGCAGAGTGCCATGGGATCGGCAGATCGTTCTCCGACACATTCCTCAAGCTTCTACACGACGGTGGTCCTAAATAGCGGCTTTTGAGTCAAATTGCCTTGCTCGGAGGTTAGGACTATTGGTGTGCTTAGCTTTCCACAACATGTGGGAGTATAGCGAAGCCGCGCTCTGCTGTCGTTCGAATTCTTAGAGATATAAAACTGAACAACCGATTGTGACAGTTTCATGACTGCTTGGTGACAGGATGTGCGATAAAGAACGGCCATCTCCAGTAATCCCGAGGTTTAGGATTGGCGGTCGCTAGTACCGCTCAGGATGAATCTATTTTCAGATACTGGGGAGGGTCTCGATCTGGCAGTGGTTACGTCAAAAAGGCGCCCTTGAACTCAATGGACCAGAAAGCAGTTTCTACTGTCGATCCGGGCGCAGATTCGACTAGCCGGTGCAACTCCACTGCGGACGGAGTTCCGCTCTCCATGGATAACGCTATCTTAAGCGGGGGGATGCACTCTAAATTCAGGGCAACCTCTGCGTCCTCCCAACAGGACCGACCCCTCTTCCGACTCAGCCTCACCTCCAACTCTCTACAGAGCTTACAATTCTCTTCCGCTGGTGCTCCTGGATGGAATCTCCACAGATGTCGTCACGCGTTCAGCAGTTGAAATGGTTCAACGAAGATCCAAAGCCACTCCCAATTCGAAGGATATCGAGCCACTTGCTCACATAGAGGGTGATCACCGGGAGGTATAAATCAGTTCAGCGTGAAAGATGCGCCTCAGCATTGTCACGTTGCAGCGCGCCCGTAATTGGGCAGTTTGATCAGGGCGAAATGCCTCGTGGAAATAAATGTTGACAGGAAGACATAGCATCTGATTGAATCACCGAACTATGTGGATAATGTTATCCGTACTCACCCATCGTTTCGCTTTAGGTCGGATGTGTTCTGAAAATCGGTGTGCAACGCTGCGAAGCTCGTGCACCCCATCTCTTACGCAGAGATCTCAGAGCCCCCGGATGATCTCAAGCTTGAGCCGTTTACCCAGAACTCAAGCCACGCGTGTCATAAAGGTGACACAAGCCCTTCTTCTGGCGTCGATGCTTGCTCTTACTTTTGTGACACTAGAGGCGCAGAAGGTGGCGGGACGCATCTCGGGAACGGTTGTGGACTCAGCTGGTGCATTGATCCCCGACGCGAGTGTGTCCGCGACAGATACAGATACCGGAGTGGTCACATTTACGACAGCGACCGACCACTCTGGAGCATACAGCGTGCCTTCTCTTCAACCTGCCACCTATTCCATCACGGTGAGCCACTCAGGCTTCAAAACAGAGGTTAGGCTCGGAGTTGTGATTGAAGTCGCCCAGAACAGTGTGCTTGATTTTACCCTGCAGGTGGGACAAACCAGCCAAAGTGTTCAGGTGACGGCGGCGGCCCCTTTACTGATCACCCAATCGGCGGCACTGTCCAATGTCGTGGACTCCCAAGGCGTAGTTAACTTGCCGCTAAATGGTCGTTTCTTCACCGACTTAGTTACCCTTACTGCCGGAGTAGCACCGGCCTCCAACGTGCAAAACCCAAATGGCGACACATTTCTTGGAGCCAGGGCAGGCTGGCCAGGCGTCGAAACAAATGGACAGCGGCCGGGAAGTAACAACTATACGATAAACGGTATTGATGATGAAGAAAGCACAACTGCCAACATTATCCTGTATCCACCGGTGGATTCGATTCAAGAATTTAGAATTCAGACTACAAACCAGGACGCGCAATTCGGCAAGAATCCAGGGGCAACAATCAACGTTGTCACGCGGAGCGGCACAAACAGTTTCCATGGAGACGCCTATGAGTTTTTCCGAAATAGCGCACTAGACGCTTCAAACTATTTCGATCTGCCTGGCGCGAAGCCTCCCTTTAAACTGAATCAGTACGGCGCGACGTTGGGTGGACCAATTCGAAGAAACAAGACGTTCTTCTTCGGGTACTGGGAGGGCGAGAGAATACGGCAAGGGCAAACCTATGTTGATACTGTTCCAACTGCGGCCATGAGGCTGGGAGATTTTTCCCAAGCGGGAACCCCAATTTATGATCCACAGACCCTAGATCCGACGACGAACCTCAAGCAGCAGTTTCCAGGGAACATTATTCCGACATACCGGCTGGACACGGTAGCTCTTCGACTCATCGCGCTGCAAGACCCGCTGCCCAATCGGCCGGGAATCATTAACGATTATGTGTTCAATCCTTCGAGAAATTCAGATAGTAACAGTTTTGGGGTGCGGATCGATCATCAGCTCAGAGAAAAAGACAGCCTTTTTGGCCAGTTTCTATATCAGGATTTTACACTGGACGACCCTAGCCAACTCTCATTGCCCATTTTCCCGAATTCTCAATTTGGAATAACGAAAGAGATAACGTCTGCGACTGAGACGCTGAACACCCGCGGACTACATCTTGCTGAAACTCACATTTTTACTCCGAACGTAGTAGCCGATACCCGCTTCGGATTTACGAGGGAGTTCGTATTTTTCCCGAATCCCCTTCAGAACACAAACAATTTAGCGACCACCGTAGGAATTCCCAATATCAACAACCCGAATGTTGTCTACTCCCAAGGGCTGCCCGGCTTCAGCATAGGAGGATTCACGGGGCTCGGTGAAAGTAGTATTCAGCCCTTCATCGTTACGGATAATAACTTCGAGGTAACAGAGAATATGTCCTGGAACAAGGGAAAGCATTATTTCGAGTTTGGGGGCGATGCGATCCGGCGGCAGTTTAACTTCTTTCAGGCGAACGGTCAACGCGGGACCTTCAGTTTCCCCGGCACTTATTCAAGTCAATTAGGTGTTGCGGGAACTGGCAATGGGTACGCGGACTTTCTATTAGGAATACCGAGCACGAGCACCTTAGCAGTGATTAACAACGAAGTCGGTCAACGGCAATGGGAAACCGGAATGTATTTCCAAGATACTTGGCACCTGAGATCTAATCTCACTCTGACCATGGGTGCGCGATATGAGCTATTCACTCCCCGGGTCGAGGTCAACAATCGCCAAGCTAATTTCGATCCGCTAATTGCGGGCGGGGCGGTCGCCGTTGCCAGCAGCTCTGCGCCCTGCGGTCGTGCTCTCCGTTGTATTGATCTGAAGGATTTTGGTCCCCGTCTCGCACTGGCTTACACGTTAGGGACGAAAACGGTCGTGCGCAGCGGGTTTGGTATTTTTTATGACGATTACGCTGTAAACGGTTTTGGTGGCACTACGACAGGGCTTATGATTAACCCTCCCTTTTATCGGGGAACATCGATTGTCAACTCTATAACAACGCCGACGAACACGCTTCAGACCGGAGTTCCTCCTGTCGTTTCTGTACCTGTCGTGAACGGATTTGTCTATCCTGTGGCTGGAATTTCTTATGATACCGTCTATCAAGATCCGCACGGAAAGAACGCCTATGTAGAAGAATACAATTTAACCGTAGAGCGAGAGGTTGGGAGCAACGGCCTAGCGTCGGTGTCTTACGTAGGCAATCAGTCGCATCGAAACCAGTACACCGGCAATCCGAACCAAGCTATTCCAGGACCCGGGCCCATCGACGCGCGACGGCCATTCCCCGGATTTTCCGACATAGCGGGAATGCTAATGAATGGTCAGGGCAACTACAACTCCTTGCAAGCTAGATTCCAGCAACGAGTATCGCACGGCCTAAGCTTCCTTGCGGCTTACACATATTCACATAGCATTGACGACGCCGTCGGCGAATTTGGTGGTGTCCAAAACAATTATGACTTAAGTGCGGAAAGAGCAAGCTCAGATTGGGATTTGCGGAACAATTTCGTTCTTAGCGGGACATATGAATTGCCATTTGGTCCGGGCCACGCATTTGGCTCAAACCTTGAGGGCCTTGGTTCAAGAATAGTCGGAGGATGGGAGCTCAACACGATCTACACCGCTGAGAGTGGCTCGCCATTTAGTCCTGCTTTGACTTCACCAGTGGCAAATACAGGTACATTTAGTAGGCCAGATCGTATCTGCTCGGGGAAACTCTCTCACCCAAGCGTAAACGAATGGTTTAACACAAGCTGCTTCACAACGCCCGCGCTCTACCAATTCGGCAATTCCGGGCGCAACCCTCTTTATGGTCCCGGAACCGACACGCTCGACTTCAGCATCTTCAAGAATACATTCATTACTCAGGATAAGAATCGGTACCTGCAATTCCGCACTGAATTTTTCAATATATTGAACCACCCTCAGTTTAACAACCCCAATGCAAGCATAGGATCGCCAGTTGCAGGAACAATATCGAGTGCCGGAGATCCAGCTGATTTCAGCCGAACCTCTCGTCAAATTCAATTCGCACTGAAGCTCTATTTTTGATCTCTGGTTGCCATTGTCAATCTTTGTTGCATTCAGTGGTGAGCGAATATCTCGGGTAATAATTCATCCCATTCGCTCATCGGCTATTTCACCTATGTAAATCGCGGGATTAGCAGGATATCGTTGTCGGACGTGGAGGGCGATTATACCTAACAACCAGCCCAGTATCTCACCTGTGAAATTCACAAAAGCATGGATGTTTGATCGGCTATCGGATTTCGGATCATATCATTACGCATCTAAACGCAACGTTCCTTTCGTTACGAGACATATGCAGTCACAATCCCGGTCTTTATCGTAGGACAGTAGTGTCATCCCCCAGCGAAGCTGGGACGGTAGCAAATCGGTACAGAATAAAGAATAGGAACACACAGGTGTCGTTACAAAGCATAGGTATTGCAGCGGATTCTCGGAGTGTGCCGGGTCGATCATTCAAGGCGCCGGGCCGCGTGAACCTGATCGGCGAGCATGTCGACTACACTGGTGGAGTCGTACTGCCAATCGCCATCCCGTTCGCCACCATTGTGGAGCTCAGGCGTCATCCAGCGATCAGCGGTTACACCTTCACCAGCGAGAGCTCGTACGAAGAGGAACACATCGGAATCGCGGATCGCTCTCCCGGGAGAGGCGCCTGGTGCGACTATCCTATTGGCGTCTTGCGGGAACTCCAGAAGCTCAACTTGGAGCTTCCACCTTTCGAGTTACACGTCTGCAGCGATGTGCCTCAGAACGTTGGGCTGAGCTCATCTGCATCGCTTGAGGTCGCTACTGCGATGGCCCTTCTATTTCACTGTGGCGCAGCCCTGTCCGCCAAGGAGATCGCTATGCTCTGTCAGCGTGCTGAAAACAACTATGTAGGGTCGCCCTGCGGAATCATGGATCAGTTTGCCGTCACCGCGGCTATGAGAGGCCATGCCCTGCTACTGAATACGCGCACCCTCGACTTCCAGCAGCTGCCGTTGTGTCAGGGGGGGCTGGCCGAAACGGTCATCATCGTCGCGAACTCCGGGGTCAGGCATTCAATTTCCGCCGGGGACTACGGAGTGCGGCGTCGCGAACTCGAGGCCGGGCAGACCGCATTGCGCGAGCGGTTCCCGCGGCTTCGGGACCTAAGCGAGGCGACACTCGATCAGCTTCAGACCTGCGAACGCATGATGTCGCCAATGAGCTTTCGACGCTGCCGCCACGTCATCACCGAGAATGCTCGCGTTTATGAGGCGCGTGAGGCCATGCTGGCCGGAGATCCCATCCGGCTGGGCGCCGCCATGATTGCGTCGCATCAGAGCCAATGCGACGACTTCGAATGCAGTGTGGAGGAGATTGACTTCCTGGTCGCGACGGCGCGCAGATCGCCTGCCTGCTTCGGAGCACGGCTCACCGGCGGAGGCTTTGGCGGCTGCACCGTGAATCTTATCCAGGCAGGCTCCGAGGACCGATTTTGCAGTGAGCTCGCCGAGGCCTTCAACTTTCGGTTTGGCCATAGGCCCGAGACCTACATCTGCGCCGCCTCGGACGGCGCACTGGCATACACCGAGCTATCGCAGGAGGAGCTTAGTTGAAATCAGCGATTCAACTGAAAGTGTTCAGAGCGATCTCAGTAGGTTATGTAGCGGTGGTTCGTCTCCATGTAATCCAGGCGTGCGCCCCGGAAACCGGGCAGGTGTATAGATTTAGATGCTTAGACGCGTTACGCGTACCGCCGTCAGTTCCAACGTTCAACAGAACAAGGCAATTATTCGCTGTCGGGAGCCTTCGAAGGTCATCACAGAAATGGAGTCCCCTGTTCTCTGCCAGTCTCAGCTCGATCAGGCGCAATAATGATCCAATTGTTCAGAGGCTTTCGTTCTTGCGCTGAAATATGTGCTCGACAGGAAAGTCGCATTTGGCAATCTTTGTTTGGTTCTTATGGATGTTCTTATCCAGAAAGTCTTAGTGATCCTGATAATTTGAGTCGCTGCTCCTAACTTTGGCACTGAACAGTCCCTAGCAAACTGGAGTAAGTTGCTCGCTCGAGAACTGCCCATTATTGGTTGAGGTGTTGAAAGGTATGCAAGCTATGCTCAGGGATTTCAAAGGCGCTCTCAAGAACATGATTGTAACTTCTACGGGTTTATTTCGATGACAATTGTTATGCTCGATACCCCGGCTGGGCGCTACCTCTGGCATGAAGACTGGTCGTCTATCCCCAACATACCCACCCCTGAACAAAAGGGACGCACCCACGGCGTGGCTGTGGTAAGAGACGGTAGCATCTATGTCTTTCACCAAGCGGTTCCAGCTATCTTGGTTTACGGGGCGGGTGGCCCGCTGCTAAACAGTTGGGGAGATTATCCAGGTGCCCACGGTCTCACCCTGGTGGAAGAAGATGGAGAGGAGCTCCTCTGGCTGACTGACGAGAAACGGATTGTGGTTGAAAAGACCACACTCGACGGGAGGATCGTAGACCGGATAAAAGCTCCCAGCTACGCCGATCGAAATCCTTACATACCAACATCAGTTGCAATAAATGAAACCCGATATGGCGGGAATGGCGATATTTGGATAGCGGACGGCTATGGCAGCAGCTGTGTTCATAGATACGATGCGGAAGGAAAGTACGTCTCGATGCTGGATGGTGAAAAGGGTGGCGGCCGTTTCCTTTGTCCGCATGGTATATGGTTCGACTTTCGCAAGAGGCCAATGGAGCTTTACATCGCCGACCGCGGGAACCATCGAATTCAAGTTTATGACGCAGAAGGAAACTACCGACGTTCCTTTGGAGAAAACTTCTTGACCAGTCCTGACGGATTCGCCTCTGACGAAAACCTTCTTATCGTTCCCGAACTGCAAGGACGTGTTACCGTTTTTGACTCGGACGATCGATTCGTCTGTCACCTTGGTGATAATGAGAGCGCCTGCAGTGATCCAGCGTGGCCGGATACCAACGGGCTCTACTGTGGAAAGTTCAACAGCCCCCATGCTGCAGCAGCGGATGCTGCTGGTAACATTTTCGTTGTCGAATGGCGAGTGGGGGGGCGAATTCTAAAGCTCGCGAAGTGTTAGTCTTCCACTCGAATATGGGAACAGGGGCGGACTTACTACCCATTGGCCTGTGACACGTGACAAGTACGCGACAAATATTTGGGGGACACCTGCTGGTGCGATCTGATAAATCGCTGGCAATGCCTCCTAGTGTAAGGGCTGTGGTTTTCGCTCGCGAAGCTGCCTCGCGTGAGTTGCTGGATTTTGCAGCGCACGGTACCGGGATAGCGACAATTGCATAGGCTCGTTAATTAAACGATGCGTGCATGTTTCTTTGTAGGGGCTGTTTAGGCGACGCTCAATTGAAGAGCGAGATTACTATTCTGTTGACGCACTTCCGCTCCGGGTGATTCAACCTTGTTACAAATTGGATGATGTTATCCGCAGTTGGATTAATTGTGTGATAATCCTGTCGTGATCATAAGTAGTTAATCGCTTTCTTGTTCAACTCATTTTGGCCCCAGGACCTTAGCGCCGACCTGAGTTAGGAGTCGCAGAATGAATACGGAGTTTGACGTGAAATCATCTCTTGCGAAGATCTCGAATCTGAAGGTCTCGGTGTTCGGAGATTTCTGTCTAGATGCGTATTGGTTCTTCGACACCGGCGAGTCCGAGCTCTCAATAGAGACTGGACTGCCGATTCGCCGTATACGGGAGCAAAGCTACTCGCTCGGGGGAGCCGGAAGTGTACTCGCCAACCTTGTAGATCTTGGTGTCGGCATGGTGCGCGCTATCGGTGTTGCAGGCAACGACATGTTTGGCATCGAGCTTAAGAAGCTGCTCTTGGCCCGAGGCGCCCATCTGGAAGGATTCGAAGCGGCCGAGGGCTGGCAAACTATGGTGTACGTGAAGCCCTGCCACGGCCATCAGGAGGAAAGCCGCATCGATTTTGGAGCGTTCAATTTCATAACGCGCGAATTACAACGGCGTCTCATCGCGAGCCTTGCCGCTGCTGCCAAGGAGAGCAATGTCGTCGTGCTGAACCAGCAGATACCTCGTGGATTAAGCACGCCGCCGATGATCACCTCCATCAACAATATTATCGAGGATAACCCTGAGGTCACGTTTGTTGTAGATGCCCGCCACTTCGCCTCCTTATATGCGCCAGCTGTGCTGAAGCTGAATGCTGAGGAGGCCGCACGTTTTCTAGGCAAAAGTGTAGAAGTACACATGCCACTGCTTCGAGCGAAGGATCTCGCCACCAGCATCAGCAAGGCGACAGGCAAGCCGGTGTTTCTCACGCGCGGCGAGCATGGTCTTGTTATCGCTCACGGCGATCAGGTGTTCAGCATCAATGGTCTACAGGTTGTCGGGTCAGTTGATACGGTGGGGGCGGGCGACGCCATGGTTGCAACGTTAGCTGCCGTGCTGGGCAGCGGGCAGGACATGCTCACGGCTGCGACTCTGGCCAACATCGCCGCGATGATCACAGTTCGCAAACTGCACACTACAGGCACAGCAACTCCCGCCGAGATTAGTGACGCCGCTAGCGATCTGAACTATGTCTTCGAGACGGAGCTTGCGGATGCGCCCAGAAGTGCGCGCAAGCTGCCGGGCACCGACATAGAGGTAGTCGGCGACCTTCGTGGCGATCTCGCCATTAAGCATTGCATCTTCGACCATGACGGCACACTTTCCGTGCTGCGCGAGGGTTGGGAGAACATCATGGAGCCGGTGATGATGCACGCTATTCTCGGCAACCAGTATGATACGGTCAACCCGGAAGTTTATGATCGCGTTCAGATCTTGTCGCGAGAGTTCATCGATAGTACCACCGGAATCCAGACGCTTACGCAGATGCAGGGCCTCGTTAAGCTCGTGCGGCAGACGGGCTTTGTGTCGGAGTCGGAGATGTTGGATGAGTATGGGTATAAGGAGCTCTACAACGAGGAGCTTTTGAAGTTGGTAAAGATTCGCATGCAGAAGCTTGCCGCGGGCGAGCTCAACTCTCTAGATTTCCAAATCAAGAACGCTGGCCTGCTGCTTAGGTCTCTTTACGAAAGTGGTGTGAAGCTATATCTCGCGAGCGGAACCGATGAGGCCGACGTCATCGCCGAAGCTAAGGCCATGGGCTACGCTGAGTTGTTCGAAGGCCGGATTTTTGGAGCGGTCGGCGACGTTAAGGTAGAGGCAAAGAAGGTTGTGCTCGAACGTATCCTTCGCGAGAACAACCTCGCCGGGCATGAGTTCGCTACGTTTGGAGATGGTCCTGTGGAAATGCGCGAAACGCAGAAGCACGGCGGCCTTTGTGTGGGGATTGCCAGCGACGAAGTGCGGCGCTTCGGGTGGAACATGGCCAAACGCAAGCGCTTAATTCGCGCTGGTGCCAAGGTGCTGGTGCCCGACTTCAGTCAGTTACCCGCCTTACTGAAGGTATTGCAGCTCACGTAGTCTCGCCGTCTCCGGATCAAGGGTATTTAGATCCTAAAGGAGTTTGCTATGCAAGTGAAAGGTCCGAAGATACTTACGATTGAGCAAGTGCGTGCGGAGCGTGATCGCCTGGTAGCCCAAAGTAAGAAATTGGTGTTTACGAACGGCTGCTTCGACGTCCTTCATCGTGGACACGTGATTTACCTGATGTTTGCGCGTAACCAGGGAGATGCGCTTGTGGTCGGGCTGAACACCGATGCTTCCGTCAAAAGCAATAAGGGCGATCTACGCCCGATCAACAACGAAGGAGACCGCGCGTTCGTGTTGGGTTCCCTGCGCGCCGTTGATTACGTAGTGCTCTTTAACGACAAAGAGCCAAAAGAGCTAGTGGCCAAGATCCTGCCGCAAGTGCTGGTGAAGGGAAGCGACTGGGCTCACTATGTGAGCGGCCGCGAAGTAGTGGAGGCGAATGGCGGTAAAGTCGTGCTCGCCAAAATGGTGGATGGCAAGTCGACAACTGGTACCATCGAGCGCATTCTGACCGTGTACGGAAAGGAAGCAAGCAATGGCTAAGACAATTGTCGTAACGGGATCCAGCGGCTTCATCGGACGCAATGTCGTGAAGGAGCTCAACTCTCGGGGTATGGATAATCTAATTCTAGTAGACGATCTCGGCACGTCTGACAAATGGCGAAACCTCCTGGGCTTGCACTATCAGGACATTCTTGCGCCAAGAGACTTTCTTCGCTTTGTTGAGCAGGGCAAACTCTGCGACATCCAATCGATCATCCACTTAGGCGCCTGCAGTTCGACCACGGAGCGGGACGCCGATTTTCTACTGCGCAATAACTATCACTATACGCGCACACTTTGCGAGTGGAGCCTGCAGAACGATGTCCGGTTCGTCTGTGCATCCAGTGCTGCTACCTATGGCGACGGTGCGAACGGCTATTCGGATAGCGACATCGCGACACCGAACCTGCGACCCTTGAACATGTACGGCTACTCCAAGCACTTGTTCGATCTCTGGGCTCTTAAGAACAAGCTCTTCGATAAAATAGTAGCGTTGAAGTATTTCAACGTCTTCGGTCCTCATGAGGACCACAAAGGCGACATGCGTTCGGTCGTCTCAAAATCCTTCGATCAGATCAAGCGAACGGGCAAAGTACAGCTCTTTAAGAGCTATAACCCAGAATACGCGGATGGCGAACAGAAGCGTGACTTCATCTATGTGAAAGACGCTGTCGCCATCACAATTTTCTTTGCCACGGAAACTAACATCGGCGGCTTGTTTAACTGCGGTTCTGGAATGGCACGCACATGGAATGCCCTTGTGACAGCCGTCTACACTGCGATGCGCATACCGCCGAACATCGAGTATATTCCAATGCCAGAAGAGCTTCGCGGTAAGTATCAATATTTTACGGAGGCTGACATGAACAAGGTTCGTGCAGCCGGATACACGGCCGACCTCCACACGCTCGAAGATGGCGTCGCGGATTACATCCAAAACTATTATGAGGAGCTCTCATCAGAGAGTGTTGGCCCCTCGCAACCACGTTCATAAGACGAGGAAACTATGAGTGTTTTGGCACAGAATATCGAAGATCTGAAGGCGATGCTGCCACAGGTGCTGCATTTGGATAAGCAGGTAAGTGCGGCGGCAGCCGTGTTGGCAAAGTCCCTTCTGAACGGCGGAAAACTGTTGGCCTGTGGCAATGGCGGGAGTGCTGCCGATGCCTCTCACCTGACAACGGAATTCGTCTGCCGGTTCAGCAAAGACCGCAAGCCCTACGCGGCACTCTCGCTTGCGGCTAATGGAGGCGATCTTACAGCCATAGGCAACGACTATGCCTTCGACGATATTTTCGCTCGGCAGATAGAAGCCTTCGGGCGCAAAGGCGATGTTCTTGCAGCTTTCACGACGAGCGGTCGAAGCGAGAACGTCCGACGCGCGTTAATGACCGCAAAGGCCTGCGGCGTGACGAGTATCGCCTTTCTGGGAAAAGACGGCGGGACGTGTGACGGCATGGCAGATATCCAGCTCCTTGTCCCTGTGACCCTTACAGCACGCATTCAAGAAGCGCACAAGCTGCTGCTGCACACGATTTGCGAGATAGTCGACATCGAATTACAGGCAGCACAATAGAAGCATGCGTGGCCTCTCAGAGCGAACGATACTCTCGCAGCCGTCTTGGGTGTTGACGAGCGATTGTGTCGAGATGGCGGTCACGCATTTAGGCGCGCACATGGCTCCAGTGCGTTTCGCTTGCGAAACGGAGCAGCCACTGCAACCGTACTATATAAGCCCGTGGCAGGGCGAGAATTTCCAGCTCGAAGGCGCATGGTCGGAGGTTCCTCTGCGAGGAGACTTCTTCTGCATGCCGTTCGGGACCGATCGTGATTCCGCTCGGACCGAGCGTCATCCCTCTCATGGCGAGACTTCGGGTGCTCTCTGGAGCTTATTTCGAGCAGCGGAAGTTTGTGGGATGCAAACCCTCGCCATCGGGCTCACGACAGAGGCCCGCACGGGAAAGGTGAAGCGGATCTTCTCGCTTGTAGATGGCGAAAATGCTATCTACGATTGCACGACCATATGGGGATTCGCCGGCCCCACGACGATAGCACATCATGCTGTGCTGCGATCGCCGGAAGTTGAGCGAGGGATGCTACTCTCGAACAACGGAATTCAGTTCGCTATGGTATACCCGCAGGCCTTTGGTGATTCGGCTGCCGGCGAGTATCAGTCCCTCGAAATCGGAGCGGAGTTTCGCACGCTTGAACGTGTACCGTCGATATTCAAGCACCTCGGCAAACAGGATTGCTCATCCTGGCCCGCTCGAAGAGGCTTTTCGGACCTCTTGCAGATCGCGAATGCCGTCAACCAAAGTCCAGCTTGGACCGTTGCTGTTAACACGGTAGAAGGGTATCTCTGGTTTGCGCTGAAAGATGTGCGCACGCTCCCGTCTACCATCATATGGATGGATAACCATGGCCGCCACTGCTTGCCTTGGCAGGGGAGGAACTGCGCGCTCGGGCTCGAAGACGGGTGCACATTTTTTGACCGTGGCATATCGGAGTCAAATCGTGCAAACGCATTCTCGCTGCGCGGTGTCAAGACCTGTCATGAACTCGAGGGGCAAGCATTCGAGGTGCGCTACATTCAAGGACTCGTTAGGTGCCCGACGGGATTTGGCCGGGTCCTCAAAGTCGAGTTTCAGGGTCGACAAGCGGAGTTCTTCGATGCCAGTGGCAGGAAAGTCTCGACTGCTGTGCAGCCCGGCTTTCTACTGGGCGATGCGCTCCAAGCTGCCGGCTAATGCTTTTGAGGGCTCGTATGTGCGTCAGTAGCAAGTCACCTCCACACGTCCAAGGCTCTCCGTTTGTCCGCAAGTACCACAACAAGCACCCCAGATAACCATCGGTATCTCCGACACGCTCTCCAGAACATCGTCCTGCGGACCAATCACTTCAGCACTCCGGATCGCTCACGTCCATCCTGCCGAACTTCTACTTCTACCCGTGCCAATCCGATCTCGTGGGAGAAGTCAGCTGGCTTTTCACCGATCTCTCCTTGTTATGGGCTCATGGCCGTTTCGCATGTACTCTCCCGATCACTGTCCGGTTCTACCGTAGCTATGGACCGCTTTGCCTTCACCAGATGTTCCATCTGGAAGATACCTAGCATGTCCAAGGATCTTACGTCATAATCGAGGAAGTGACCGATGCAGAGAGCGTTCACCAATCGACGCTGTAATCCAAGGACTAAAGCATGCCGACACTTACAGATGTTGCCAAGATAGCCGGCGTTGGGATTATGTCGGTATCGCGGGTTGTTAACGGGACGCGAAAGGTTTCTCCGGAAACCGAGCGCAGAGTCCGGGGTGCCATTGAGAGGATTGGCTATGAACCGAACGAGGCGGCGCGAATTCTAAAAGGACAGCGTTCGCATGTCTTAGGTCTTATCGTTCCCGATCTTGGCGATCCGTTCTTTGCTACCTGCGCCAATGCAATTCAAGAAACAGCTCGACGAGCAGGGTATCTAACTTGGATGGCTGCATCTGCACGCAAAGAAGATGTGGAACGTGAACTGACCAAAGCCATGACCAAGGGTCACGTCGCGGGCCTCTTAGTGATACCTAGCGGAAAGCACAATGATCATTTTGCAAACGCTACGAAGAGCGGAATACCCATCGTTTCCTTGGATCGACCATTGGAGAATGTCGATGCGGATGCTCTCGTGGTCGACAATCGTGCGGCCGCCGCACGAGCTACTGAGCATCTGATCGAACATGGACATCGCAGCATATTATTCATTACGGATGACGAGACAATCTTTACGAGAATGGAACGAATTAAAGGATATTCTCAGGCAATGCAACGAGCTAAGCTCCCAGTTCAGGTCTCCTCGATCGGACCCGTGAGTGGCAGCTTGTCGGATCAACTAACGTTTGCTCTGAATACGACTGCTCCGCCTACTGCGATTTTCGCTGAAAGTAACCTAGTGGCAGTCGAAACCCTCCATGAGTTGCAGAGACGCTCCTTGCGAATACCTCGAGAAATGGCATTCATCGCATTTGACGATTTTGATGCTGCGACCCTCGTTCGCCCATCGATTACTGTGATCAAGCAACCCGTTGCCGAACTCGGAAGGCAAGCGACGGACTTGTTATGCCGTCGGCTTGAGAGTCATGACTGCTCTCCCGGATTGAACATTGTCCTCAAAACAAGCTTAATTATTCGGGAATCCTGTGGGTGCAGTGTAAGACACAGCAAGAGCAACACGAGCCGTCTTCACGGTTGAGGCGTCTAACTATCCGGAGTTGAGATTAGCTACATCTGCTTAGGTATCATCACCAATTGAAGAAGCCGACTCTAACCTTCACTTATTGATTATCCTAGCCGGTTCGACGTCAATCCAAGCATGGCATAGAAACTAACGCTCCAAATAAATCCAGCGATATGGAACCCTCAACGATCAACTCTTCGTCAATAGATCGTGCGGGTCAAGTACGAATTTCTTCGCAGCACCAGAGTCGAAGTCGGCGTATCCATTTGCAGCATCACTGAGTGGGATTACGGTCGCGTTTACAATCTTGGCAATAGGCAGCCGGTCGTATAAGATCGCCTGCATCAGCTGTCGATTATATTTCAAGACGGGTGTCTGACCTGTGTAAAAGCGATGTGATTTAGCCCACCCGAGGCCTATACGCATCTTGAGATTGCCGATTTTTCCAGCTTCGTCTTTCGCACCAGGATCCTCTGTTACATACAAGCCCGGAATACCGATGGACCCAGCGGCACGCACTACCAACATTAGTGAATTGAGCACTGTAGCCGGAGCCTCTTCACCGCTCGTACCCTGCGCCCTAGCTTCGAACCCCACCGCATCAATAGCGGAGTCAACTTCTGGTTTACCGACTACTTGTTCAATTAGCTCTCCGAGGTTTTCGCTCTGAGTCAGGTCAATTGGAATAAAGCCAACGCTTTCGGCGTGTTTCAATCTGTCCGGGATCAAATCTCCAACCATAACCACAGCAGCCCCTAGAATCTGCGCTGAAGCAGCAGCAGCGAGACCGACAGGTCCGGCGCCTGCGACATAAACGATGGATCCGACACCGACGCCGGCGTTCACCGCTCCATGGAAACCGGTGGGGAGAATGTCAGACAACATAGTCAGATCCAAAACTTTAGACATGGCCAAGTCTCTATCAGGGAACCTGATCAAATTGAAGTCAGCGTATGGAACCAGCACGTATTCAGCTTGGCCGCCGACCCATCCTCCCATGTCAACATACCCATACGCCCCGCCGGCCCGTCCAGGATTTACATTGAGGCAGACACCCGTCTCTTGTTCACGGCAAGTGCGGCAGCGTCCGCAGGCGACATTGAACGGAACAGTGACCAGATCGCCAATTTTAATGAACTCCACATCCGAGCCGCATTCTATGACTTCGCCGGTGATTTCGTGCCCGAGAATCATGCCCGTGGGTGCTGTAGTGCGACCGCGCACCATATGCTGGTCCGATCCGCAGATGTTTGTTGAGATTACCTTCAAGATAACAGCGTGCTTTATTTTCTTCCCTTGCGGATTTTGCATCTTCGGGAAGTCGATCGATTGAACCTCCACTTTCCGTTGACCAAGATAAACGACGCCTCGGTTTTCTGCCACTTCACACCTCCTATAGGCCGGATCTGAGAACTCTATCTATCATGAATCCGCAAACGCGATCGGGAAACCGCGTAAGCGGATCGCGGTAGTGAGCGGCGAGCTTGTGGGGATGTCGAATACAGTGATCAACCGCCGAT
>Ga0080006_1165521_pt1 | contig 72219 bp, 55 predicted proteins | sample RS3BMetagenome_FD_69209 | JGI IMG/M metagenome (GOLD analysis project Ga0080006, IMG submission 69209) | Ferric oxide microbial mat and aquatic microbial communities from Rainbow Spring, Yellowstone National Park, USA - RS3B (SPADES... ... | reverse complement strand
CATGATCAGAGGATGCTGGCGATAGAGCGCTTGCGATTGTCCATGCTTCCCGCCAAATGTGCTGCACGCATCGATCCAACAGACAGCACATACGCCGAAAGCGCTGCTTCGATCCGTGTACGTTTCACGTAGATGAGCGCATCGCAGGTGCGCCCTCACCTAGAAGTAGACGGAGCTGCTCAAAGTCGCTTGGATCGTTGACAAGCCTTTGCAGCTCCGTCTGAATTTGTTGGAGTTCTACGGAATGCTGCGGTTGGCGGGCAATCAGAGCAAGACGGTAGTATCGTTTCATCTGTTGGAAAATTAGCGAAAAGGTACGATCACCGACTCGAGCACGAATGCGTTCCATGATCGTTTTGCTGATCATTTGAGAGCCACGTGCAAGAGCTGCATCCTTGTGCACAGCGGATACAGCTCGACGCTCGGCTTTCGCCTTCCAGACCAAGCCTGGTTCAGCGGTCGACGTCGACGAGACCGCCGTGGCGGCCACGTTGGTCTCGCGGAGTCTTTTCGACGACTGCGATGACAACGATAGCGAGCGCGCTCGCCGTGCATCGCATGTTCCCGTTTTTCCTGCCTGATCATACTCTTGGGACTGTCGCCCGATCATAGCTGCATGTTGCGCCATCGACTGGAGACGCGGTTGCTCGTCCTTGCTCGCCTGAAACGGATCAACAGGTGTGCGAACTGGCGGTACCGAGGTTGCGAGTTCCAACTGCGCCGCTGAGAGTTGGCGAATTCGCTCCGAGTGCCAGAAGCCGCACAGATTCGACATGAAGGTTCCAAAGCGCTCAAAAACTTGGATATTGTGCGTTGCTCGCGGATCCGCATCCGATGAAGCTGCACTCAGCCAGCGCGGGAGGTCTCTCAGATGAGCTCGAAACCGCTCGTCACAGAGGAGAATCGCTCCAAAGTCCTGCGCGTGACGAATCACCCGACCCATGGCCTGGTTTGCTGCTCGTAGGCATTGCTGCACGTACCAGAGGCGACCAGTGATCGTCTTGCCGTGATCCCTGAGGTGAAGCGCCTGACGTTCCAGATAATCGCGTTTCAGGATGATGCGCGGATCTGTTGTCGAAGGAAACGGAAGACCGACTAGAATCACCGTTCGTCCAAAGTCGTCAGCGAAATCGATCCCCTCGCCGGTGCGTCCTCGACAAACCGCGAAGAGGCATGCGTCGCGGCCGCTGGAAATCCATTGGCGGTAGGCGTCCACGGTTTGCCGAGAGGCGTCAGCGTCGCGAGGCTCCATAAAGATGCGCTTCACGGCATTGAGACGATCCCAGACAGTCGCCTGGGTAGGCTGACGGCCACGATGAGCGGGATTCAACGGGTTGTTGTGATGAAAGGCGCCCGTCTGCCAGATTTCTACGAACCGAGCGAGCAGCGCATAGGACGGAAAGAAGACGAGCATGCCACGCGGTGAGACGCGAGCGATATTGACCAGCGCGCTACCGAGATCCGAGATATACTCGCGATTGTGTCGATTCGCATACGAGCTGTTCAGTTGAATATCCCGCGGCCCTTTGGTAAGGATCCCCGCGAATACCTGAGTTGCTGGATCGACGACATGGGAGTTCTGGAGACGAACTGGAAACGAAGCACCCATCTCCGATGCAACGGATTCTAGGGGGCTCAGCGTCCCTGAGGTCAACAGCACTGCATGTGCATTCGAGGTGGCTCGACGGAGCGCGAGACCCGGCCAAAGGCACCAGAATGAGAGCGTGTATCCTGTAGAGGAGCGATGTTCACGTGCGGGTTGGTGTACGTACTTGCCAGAGGCAGCCTCTGCCGCTGCGGTGCCGCTCAAGGGTGGGCGCTGCTGCGACGGTGTTTGCCTCGGCCATCCGACACCATCGTACGCGGAGGGCGTCTTCAGACGACTGGGATTCATCGCCTGGTGGGTAGTACCAGCGGTGCCCTTCGCCGGCTCGTGCACACAGATCGCGAACGTGGACGCCGTCTCTGGTTTCCCGAACAGACGAGATAGCTCCAGCACCTGACTGAGCTGCTCTAGCGCGTGCACCTGAGCGGCCCATGCTGCCGCTGACGTGCGCTGTGTAGTCCGTACTTGTCGGTGAAGCAGCCCCGTATAAGGATCACCCTGATCCCGTGTCTCTATGGCATCTGCTTCCGGCGCCAGTGAATGATCGAGCGCAGCAGCGGTCCCGTCAGGGAATTGTTGCCGCAATTGTGTGAGTGCACGGATCGCCGCTTCTACGCCGCGGAGCAGACGCTCATACGCTTCCTCGGTGAGCGTTGCGTCTTTCGAAGAGCACTGCAAAAATGATTCAATAGCATGACCAGGAAGCACCACGCCATCAATCCCTTCAATCCGACGCCGCTGCCCCAAACACACCGTGCCTCCATTCTCTGCACCAGGGCGCGCATGAGACGCCTTGGCGTCCGCCTGGCAAACCAGCGATATGCGCTCTTCAAGTGCGACCATGATTTCGAGCAGAGCGTGGAGATCAGACGCGTGTAGCGCGGGCTCCGTGTTGGATCCTTCGCGCCCGTCGCGGTTCAGAAGACCCGAGGATAGCGCACTTGCCAATTGCTGAATAGCGCTGACGCACCTTTGACGCTCCGCAGCGGTAAAATCGAAGCTGAGACTATCACAGCAGATGCTCTCCAGATTGTGTGCCTCGTCGCCGATGATGATATCGCCTTCGACGCTGAGCCCCAGCGAACGCCGACACTTGCCATCGAACAAATAATTGTAGGGCATGAAGATGATTTCGGCCTCGGCAGATGCCTCACGACTGAGAAAATAAGGGCACATCGCATGCTGATGCCCGTACGCTGCCAAGTCCTCGAGGTCTCGTGGGCGCCGTCCCGGAAGCGCTAGCGTCGAGGTGCTGTCGACGGCGATGAAGAAAAAGTCATCGCCAACCTCCTTGAACTTTTGTTCGGCATTCAGATAAAAGCTGCATCGTCGCTCTTTAGTCAACTGGGTACAACGGACGTTCTGCATTGTGGCGTTTTCGAGTCGAGATACAACCGGGTGGACGCAGAGGTGCTGGCGGGAGCCGAGGACCACGGTCCGAACGCTCGCACCATATGCGGTTCTGCTGAGCTCTCGCACTGCCTGCTTGATCTGACTATGCGTTCGCGTCAGGTAGATGATTCTGGGAACCGACTGCAGGGGCGTTGGGCCCGGCCCGTTTTCAGAGCTGGCCGCAGGTACGAGGCCACGAAGGCTGGCCTCCGGTGCCACGACTGCACCGGCTGCACCCTGCACCCCCTGGAGCAAGCGCTCACCATAATCGTTCTTCGGGCTGTCCGCGGCTAGTGATTTGGATATGCGCTGAGTGCTAGCCTGACCTTGAACTTGGGCAACGAGCAACGAGCGCCAGGCTAGTGCCGCACACAAGAGTCCGAGTGTTTTGCCCGTGCCCGTCGGAGACTCCAAGAGCGCGTTTTGTCCGGTTTGCAGCGCTTCGATCACATGTTCCATATACCGAACTTGACATGGATATGGCTCGAAGGGAAATTCTACGGGGACTTGGCGAATAAACAGCGTTCGGCCCGGAGCGGGGCTACTGGAAGCCATCCAAGCGAAACGCCCCGCTCGAGGACAGACGTATACGTCCGTCTGAGCGCTGCATGCTGAATGGCGCCAAGTCACTGCACTGCGACTGGTATCGGTACCCTGGGGCCTTGCAAGCACCCTAGTGCTGAGTTTGAAGGCTTGTTTTCGGGGCTTTTATAGCAAAGGAATATGCTATGGGAAATGTGACGATCGTCCATAGAATAGTTTGGGAGCGTTCTCTTTCAGTCGGGAAACTGCTGGCGTCTTCCCGCACCCGTGTGTGCGGTGAGTGGACCGCTGGTGGCGCTTTGTAGACGTCGCTACGCCTATGCGAGGGCGTTTCGGGGTGACTCGAGGATCGCTTCTCTTCGACGCGTTTTCCTCATGGAGCAGAGGCATGGTAATGTGTCCGTTTTTAAGGTTCAGCGCACCGTTGGAAAGACATCACCAGCACCACCACCGCCTATCACACGGACGATGCCGCCCGTGTACAGTAGTGGCGAGAAACCCGCCCTGGACAAAACGTCTCCAACCGAGGTGCAGACGTCTCCTAGTCCTTTTGGACCGGCCATCTACTACTGCTTCCAACGTTGTCTCATATAGTTCGACTTTGAGAGGTTGTCCCAAAAAATTCTCTCTTGTCGACTCTGGAAGTCTCGTCTCCAGCACCGCACATTTCCTTGTATTGATTGCGGCGTTAAAGTCTCGGTTCACGAATTCCATACGTTTCTCCCCGTTGGTAGTTGTGCTTACTAGTGCGCCTAGTCCTCGAACTTTCGCCCTCCTTTCCGTTTGCTCCTCCGTCAGCGCTCCGTACTTTTTTATATCCTCAGGGGTCCGTTGGCACTTTTCCATCTCCACGCTCTGAAGTGTACACCCCAGTTCATGGTGTGTATGCAATGCTCGGAACTCATCTACAGGTATTGTAACAAAACACCTCGCGCACTCCTTGGATGTTCTTGTCGTTGGAGCTGGCGTAGTTCCTTTTTGTATCTTCCGGCGCCCTGCTCCATATGCCACTACGAGCCTCTGATTTTCATCCTCTTTCAGGGCACTCAACTCATTGAAAAAGTCCGCGAACGCCCGCTGCCTCCCACCGTACAGATTCATCCGCAAACGAGCCCGCCGGGGCTTGGTATACTCCTCCCACAGCGCATCCCAATGGGCAACACGAACTTCCATGAATTTCCGAAAAGCTTCAAAGTCGGCTCTTCGGCTGGTCACCTCGCTCAAAGCCTCCAGGTGATCCTTCATTCCTGAATTCCAAGTCTCGATTTTCTTCCTCGCATTCATCATTCCCGATTCTCGACAGTATCTCGCTCTCGAGAACCTCAAAAGACGCATGTCTTTCTGACGGAAGTTGCCGTCAGCACCATCTTCCGCACGCTTCGGTGCTGCGATGGTGATGATATTTGTGTTTCGGGGGTCCGCGCCAACGACAAGGTCGTTATCTTGCACTTTCTGCGTCTCAAGACTCGCCTCCTTCTTTTCTTCATGCTTCATCGCGTCAACGACAAGCACGTTATCCTGCACTTTCTGCGTCTCAAGACTCGCCTCCTTTTCTTCATGCTTCATCGCGTCAACGACAAGCACGTTATCCTGCACTTTCTGCGTCTCAAGACTCGCCTCCTTCTTTTCTTCATGCTTCATCGCGTCAACGACAAGCACGTTATCCTGCACTTTCTGCGTCGCATGTTCCGCCTCCTTCTCATCTTCATACTTCGTCACGCCAACGACAAGGTCGTTATCCTCCATCTCCTGCATCGCAGGATCCCCCTCTTTGTTTTCTTCATCCTTCGTCACGGGCGCAGCCGAGGGCCGAACTGGACGATCTTTCTTCAACCGCCGATAGTGTATACACAAGGCTACTCCATCGGTTTCGATCAACCCAGTGAACCACCTCTGCTCGCTCACTCTCAGACGTTTGAAATTGAAGATATTTTTCCAGTACGTCTCCCGGTTTTCGCCGGTGAAGTCCTCCCTGCTAACATTGAACTCCGGACTTATCTCCTTCATGATGCCGTAGAGGACACCGGATTCGATAGTCACGAAATGTGACTTGATGTTGCACATTGGAACGATGTTGAAGCGCTTCCCCATTAGGAAAGCCTTCCGTCTCTCCCACTCTTCATTTTTCTCTACACTCAGCTTCATTTCCGCCTTGCGTTCGAGTTCTCGGTCCAGAAACACAAAATAGCGCAGGATGAGGCGATAGTATCTTTCCTTATCTTTTTTATCTCTGATATCTTGTCTGCTGGATTCGCCCACCCGAGTACCGCACGGTGCTCTTGTATAACCGCACGGATCACAGAAGCTTCATTCGTGCTGCCTTTTGATACCCTCATGTCCACAAATTCGACCTCATCTTCATATCTGCGATCGTTCGTGATGCCGTTGATAATCGCCCATATCCCCTTGCAAGAGATACCCCCGTACAGCGCAAACACGGCGCGTATCATGAAACGTTCGAGGTTCATTGTCAAAAGGTTCTTCAGGTTCGTGATATACTTCATCGCTCCGTACATGTAAATACCCCGGTCACCCTTGTATCGAGTACCCTCGAACCCGTAAAAGGGATGTCGTTCGTGGAGCGCGTGAACCCGCCCATTTTACCCCGCGTTTCCTCTGCACCAAACACCAGGTGCCGAATAAAGGTCTTGTCAAAGAACTCGTCTGGAATCTCGACTGTTTCCACGTGCGCCACGTCTTCTTACATCTCGCGCACCAAATTCATCAGTCTTGACGACACCTTTATAATACTCTAGGAGTACAGATCGAAACGCTTTCTGATGTCCTCTTGCAAATTTTGCTCATCCGAATCCTTGAGGTGTCCATGAGGGCGGGTTATCACTACCGTCACGTCATAGTCTCGTGTTTCGTGCAGCTTCTGACGCCGAGCCTCCCCTTTTGCTTCCGTGTCTTTTTCTGTTCCTCTGCACTTGGCAGTGTTTCTCTTTTTTTTCTGGCAGCCGGCGACACTGCGCCTCCAGGATCCTTCATTTCTATGTCCATAACTTTCCTTTGCTATGTTTTTGAAAAAGAACGCATTTTGAACGCTTCCGTTATAAACCACGTAAAATCACTTGAATACACTCATGTGAAGATTGAAACACAATTGAATTTAAAGATTATATTATGCTACGACTTGAACGCAAATACAACTTGTGCGTTAGAGCAATACGCTATTGATAAGCATCGCGTTTCCCTTCAACGGCGAGGTACGCGTCGTATCTCATACCTGCCTGATCTGAAAGTGGGCTTATCGACTGCGCTATTGAAAAAAAAACAGAGACTAGCCCCTATATAGCAACGAAATAACATTTTCTTCTCCCTTCAACGATAAACGTTAAAAGGCGGGAAAGGGTTCCATTTTGTCGAAACTTTACCTTCTTGGCGGAAGATCTCGCGAGCCGGACGAGTATGCCTGGCGGGTGCTTCATGCTCCCGCACTAGCGGGTGCCGTAGTGAGATCTTGGCAGCTCGTCCGAAACCCAATTTTTATTGGAATAGGACTAGAAGTGGACAGCTCTCATCCAAGTGTCGCCTTGGTCGCAGTGATCGCTTATAGTGACCCTTTGCGCAGCCGCACGCAGAAGCTCTGTCTGCGATAATTGCTGGCTCCCAGATTGATAACGAAACCTGATCCCGTGTCGCGCAAACCACGCCTCTAGTCGACGCCCCCAGTGGTATGGCAAAACCTTTCTGTCCCCGTGATGCATCCACACAAGCGGTTTAGGCGCTATAGCGGGTGCTCAGCGCCGGCACTCGGCACACAATAGATCGTAAAAAAACTACCCGTACATCCGAGAGACATTATAAATAATGGAACATGGGAGTAGGGTTCTCCAGCATGATGAACGCTCTCTCGAGTACCAGTACCCATCCATCCCGCGATTTTAGATCCACGGTCAACGAAAACGTCTTGTGAGCGGAGAGCGGAGCGCCGCGCGGTACGCGCTCCACCGCGCGCCCGTTGATGATCGCGAGCGCGCCGGTGCGCCGCGCACTGCACCAACGACCGCACAATGCTCACGTCCTCGTTGGGTTGTCTGGGTGTTTGTTTTCTTTGCAGTGACGAGGAGGCATACGGGTTTGCGCTTACAAGTCTAGCGCTCACCGCAAGCACTGGTGGCTGCGTGAGGGCGCAGACGAAATCGGGTGGTTTTTTACCGACAGAAGCGCATTTGATCGGGGCTGGAACGCTGTGCTGCTTGCGTGTGCTCGTGCCGCTCGTACGATGGCGGCAGTTCGGACGGCAGGGGAACAGTTTGCTCTAGCATCCTGGGTTGCTGGCGTCCAGGCATTGTCGAGCACGAGCATCGCTTGCGGAGAGGGAGCTACTGGTGGCAATGGGGCCCAGCGCAAACCGCTACAGCGCTGCAGCGCCTCAACCGCAACACGGATGCGATTTGCAGGCACGTTGGACGCCACGAGTGATACATGCAACTCAGATAAGGTCCGTTTGGGAGTAGCTGATGCTAGGCACCTTGAGCTTGCGTTCGGAGTGCACGTTATGGAGACGAAAACTCTGGTCCGTTCAGCAGCTGCTGCAGGCTCAAGGTGCCCGCTGCAGCCCCTACTGCTGCAGACGCACTCTACGCGGTTCGAGCATAGATCTATGGCCCTAAATCCGCGCTGGATGATGCCGTTCACTGCGCCACGGAGTCGTAGTCGAAGCCTAGGATGCGCGCCTAGCCGTCGCTGTAGACTCGTTTGTGCAGGCGTGGATGACCCGATCGGGAAGAGAGCGCGTCAAGAGGACGCATTTAGTGCATCTATCCCGGGTTCACGACTTGATGGCGAAAGGCAGCAATCAAGTTCGAATGTGTCGTCAGACGGCTCAGCGCTAGCATATACTGGCGCTTCGTCGGCAGTGGTGCTCGAAGGCGCGAATCCGCAGTTAGATGCGAAATATCGGCACTGGCGGGTGCGCGTCTTCTACTCCATCTTTCTCGGTTACGCTTTCTTCTACTTTACGCGTAACTCCTTCACGTACACGGCACCGGCGCTACGAGCAGCACTGGGGCTTTCACTCGAACAGCTTGGCGTCATCATGTCCGTGTTCCCGTTAGCATACGGCTTCTCTAAGCTGTTTCTGGGTATCGCAGCGGATCGATTTTCCAGCCGTGTCTTCATGGCGCTTGGGATCTCGCTCACCGGTCTGGTGAATATTTTCTTTGGATTGCAGTCGAATGTATACGCGATGACAGCGCTCTGGTTCTTAAATGGGATTTTTCAAGGCAGTGGCGCAGCGCCATGTGCGAAGCTGCTCACTCGCTGGTACAGCAAAAATGAGCGAGGAACCTGGTGGGGCCTCTGGAATACCTCCCACAATACTGGCGGATTCTTCATTCCATTGATTGTGGGGTACAGCGTCAAGAGGTTTGGGTGGCGGTATGGCATGATTGTGCCAGGTGTCTTGGGAATCCTCATGGGCATTTTCCTACTGAACAGGCTGCGTGATTGCCCTGAGGAGGTCGGCCTGCCGCCCATTGAAATCTACCGCGATGATCACGCCGAAGATGTTCAGCGAAGAAGCACCGCTGCAACCCGTTCAACGAGTCCCAACGGTGCAGCACCGGGCTCGTCGTCGTCGCCTGCGAATTCGGAAACCCCAAAGACCGCGGGCAAATCAGCATCCGCACGGGAGCAGGCCGCAACGAACAAGTTCTTAGAAGTCATCGGCAATCCGTATGTGCTGCTGCTAGCGATCAGTTACTTTTTCATCTACTTTTGTCGCCAGGGCATCAGTTCATGGACCGTTATTTACCTGACGAGCATGGGCGTGCCGCCACAAGAAGCGGCTTTACGTGTCGGTAGCATGGAGATTGGCGGACTCTGTGGCTCCCTGGTCAGTGGTGCAGTCAGTGATCGGCTTGCTCGTGGCCGCCGCATTCCCGTCATTCTCTTCTGGATGCTGGGTGTGGTGGCGGCGCTCGTGGCCATGTGGCTCTCGCCCGCCTCTCGGCGCTACTTGTCCATGCTCTGCATCTTCACGTTCGGCTTTTTCATTTACGGCCCACAGATGCTCGTCGGCCTGGCCGCAAGCGAAATGGTCAGCCCGGACTCGGTGTCGTCGACCATCGGGTTTCTCGGTTGGATCGCTTACATAGGCGCAGCAACCAGTGGATACCCGCTGACGCGCATTGTATCTGCGTTGGGCTGGGATGCGTATTTCGCAGCGCTTATCTGTTGTGCCTGTATTGCTATTCTCCTGCTTTTGCCGATGTGGCGAATTGGTGAACGTCAGGCCAAAGCGATCGCTCGCAAATGGCGAGCGCTTGTCGCGGGTGCAGCGGCGAACTTTCAAGCACTGCATGTGCAAGACGATGGCCAGTACGTCGATTGTGAAGCGTGTGCGGGAGCAGGCACACGCCTCCGCATGGAATGTGGCCCTGCAACACCCGCTCAAACAGTTTCCTGTAAGCTCGTGGAAACGCCGTGTGAAAAGTGCTTCGGTACCGGAAGCATTCGGCTTCCTGCGGAAGATGCAACCCGTTGAACCTCGTAATCAAATCGAGTACATGAATGATAGCCCGATGGTACCGCATGGCGATCTACCTGCGACCGCATTGCAGAGAACCAGGTGATTCACAGGCTCCCGGTGCGCTCATATGTACTATAAGTGAAAGGCTTGCAGGCAGCATGTCCCGAAATATGAATGCGTTCTCTATCTCGCTACCGTCACCCTCATGAAAACAGCGAAGAACCCGTAAAGCAGTTTCGAACGGATAGCGACGCTTCACTCGCAATCGGTCCACAGGTCCAGTGTCCATAGCAACATACCTGGAGCGCGTTTCTGGAGACGATATCATACCTGCGCTTATCGGTGCTGTTGCAGACCTGCATGTGAAGCGCCAGCCCGTCACTCGTTCGACGCAAGTCACGCTGGGATACGGCGCCGTACTCTAGCGAACCGACGCAAAAGCAGTATGCTGTCGTGTGTCGATGGCGCTTGGGACTTGCACTGCTGCGGTTTGGCGTCTCTGGGGCGCCACGTCCATCGTGACGCCCGGTCCAGTAACCACCTGGACTGGTCTGGGTTCTGAACTACGCAACTTGGTCACCTTGAACAAACGACATCGGAAGCTCGGCGGTGATCGCGGTGCTCTCGGACAAGAGACTGCAGCGGAACTGTTTAGCGCAGTGGCGCAGCAGCGAGCGTCTGGAGTTTGATCACTTTATCCCCTTGGTAGCGTCGTCGCATCCCACAGATAAAGACAACACGATCCAGGAAGAATCTCGGTGCCCAGCGTTTCTCGACGAAGAATTGCGCTTTCGGGGTATCGGACGATACCTTCAGCCGCTTGAATCATGCACGTGTACACGGTACCGCTCTTGCGCCAAGGCCACTGAGGGCAAGTGCGACCACAGGGCGAGCACGACGCAGGCAGTAAGCACAGATCAGGTGTCTGGAGTCTCGATCACATGCCGCGGCTCCTTTTGCAAGTCTTCAAGCTTGACTCGGTGCAATTGCCTTCATAGATGCATTGCTTGTCGTTTCGGTTGTGTGCACTGGAATCGCTCATGTCGCTCAGGATCGCTTTACCAGCGAGTGCGCACCCTGGACCGGATACTTTTGTACATCCGAAACACGTACACGGGTGCTTGAGCTCGCCAGTCATACCATCGTATGCTAGAGGAAAGGCGTTTCAGACTCGCTCTTTTTCTGCTCGTTCGCCGAAGCTTCGCTGTGTCCCAGGCACCAAAAGCGCCTTGTGTAAAACGTGCGAAAAACAGATTCACATACGGGGATTTCTATCTGTCGAAAAGTCTCTGTCACACACGGAAACTAGGAGTCATCCGCAAACCGAACGATACGCACCCGAAAGCAACAATTAGGGCCAGAATTTCTGCTGTGATGATGCTCTCGAATCATCCTAGTCGGGGCACATGAGACTCTCCCGGGTGTCTGTATTGGTGAGCGTGTTCATTCCCTTTGCGTCTGAACGCGAGCAGAGCTTCATCTGCCAGGTGGGTTCCAGCAGCGCATCTGTCCAGTCGGTATTCTCAATATTCGCTATGGTCAGGACACTCTCGGTCCAGTAGGTGGAACGCAAGACAGCATTTTGGAAGTTGCTGCCTCGCAAAACGGTTTGTTCAAGGGACGCTCCGATAAGCTGAGCATTCTCGAAGTTCGCTTCCGTGAGATCCGCTTTGAAAAATCGAGCCCCAGATAGGTCTGACCCAGAAAAGTTTGTCTTGCGGCAAGTCGATCCTGAAAAGTCCTTCTGCGACAGTTTCCGATGCGAAAGGTCCTGATCCGAGAGCTGTTGCCCCGCGTAGTCCAAGCCGCCCCCTGATATGGCCAAAGCGTCCTTCGGGAGACCGCACATCAGACACAGGCCGACGAAGAGCGCAGCTAAGGCTCTCTTCTGACTCTCGCCCGACTCTGGCTGGGGCCCAGGACCTACGACTCCCCGCAACAACGCTGTTGCCTGTGCATGGCTGCGCACAGCGAAAGCGCAAGTCTTTCGTTGTTTTTCACATACAAGTGCCTGCTGCTTTCCAAAACAATACCTGCAACTCGGCGTTGGCTTCTTCGTCTGCGAACTTGGTGAGCAAGCGTTCACAAAACCTGTTTGTAGGGGTATCGTTGCCAGCTGTCGAGCAGCCGTTTCTGACCAGGAAGTGTAAGTGGCCCTATTGAGTTCCCTAACTGTCCCAGACATGGTGCTGCAGTTAGACATGCATGAGTGTTTTGCTCGAACCTAAACTCTATCAGGCTTTGAGGTACCAACTTTAAGCGCCGAAGTGCTCGTCCAGCGGCACCTGACGCGTTGTCCCAGTGCCAAGCCAACGAGTTCTCCATTCGAGATGCAGCTGCGCGATGCACTCCAAGCACAGAGGTGTTCGGGATGAGGCTAGTGGAAGCACTTCACACCGTATCGTCGTGCAAGTTTGGTAGCTTTCATCTCGGGAACAATTTCAATGTCGCTTTTTGGGAATTTGCATCTTAATGAGTCGGGTAGATGGTTTTGGTGTCCGTAGCAACATCAGAGACAGCAAAGCTTATGCGAAAAGCTGCTGTGCGTGTAGGCTACGATTCAATGCAGGAGGTGTTCGAGGCTGCATTTGTTTATCGGGTCGTCGTCGGATACCATTGATGTATGTGAGAATAAAATGAAACGGGTCCACTTATGTGATATGGGTGCACCTGCTGAAGTTTGGGTGGCTTCCCACAGTCATCAACACCAGCCTCGGAGTGCCTTCTCTACGACTGCTTCCTCGTTCCTCTCTGTTATCTCGCGCTTTAAAAACGCCGGACTCTCTGTTCTATCCAGTTCCGTTGTCAGTAGTTGAACGATGTTGATAGCGGTTTCAAGTCACGATTTCGCGGCTTCCAGCTGTTGTCGCGGTATTTCACGCATAGGCGGACCTCGAGATCTAACGCTCGCATCCCATTTTCATCTTCTTTGAATACATTTCCATTGAGGTCCTCGTAGCGGTGACACTTGTCAGGTTTTCCTGTATACCCAGAGTAGCTCCTTATGCTTCGAGGCCGCCCTGTGGCGTATGAAGCCCTGCGTCATCGCTCGGTACTTAACCTTGAAGGGTACCGAAGACTCTCCTCGACGTCATCCTGCGTTACCGCGCCCGATAGCGTACAATACGATCAGGGGCTTCCTCTGGGCGAGCCCTTCAGCTATCACACTGTCTGCTTCACGAGCAAGCGAACGCTGTTCGATTCAACGGAGGATTTCTGGAACGCGATGCTCTCCTTGATGAAACGAGAACCAGAAGGAACATCCAGGCTGGAGAACAGTTCGAGAAACGTCGAGCCGTCTACGCTCGCTTGCTGCGAAGCGACGATGCACGCCCCATTAGAAGAGAGCCTCGGGGTAGTTCGAGTTCGAGTCCAAGAAACTTGGATGGAAACCGAAGAGACGAAAGCCCCCGAAAGCATATCCCGCGACAGGTATCGCGCTGCCTTCGGATTGCGTTCCTTCGATGGCCACAACGAAAGCAGGATATACCTTTCGAGCGAAATCGATTGCTTGACGTGAAAAGTTCTGGGATGCATCAGCACGAGCGTATGTGCAAATCGTGAAGAGACGGCGTGGAGTTTCTCTCTGTATATGCAGCGCTGCGCCCATGCTTTTTCTTAAAACCGAAAGATCGAAAACTTGAAGCAATCTGTATGTAAGAAACGGAGAACTGTAGATGCTTTTTCCTACGGACTGGATAATCATATCGGTTCTGGTACAAACTTCTATTCGAGGGTGTCTCGAAACATCGTGATTCCGGTGACTTGGCGAATTCCAGCGGCAAAATGTCGAAGAATCCACTACATGACGACGACCGGGAACCCAAAAACACCATATGAACCCTTAGTCCCTCATTGCTACACCATAACGATCATGGCAGTGGATCTAAAATGGTTCATAAATGAATGGAAAGCTACGAACCGAGCGCGGAGTTCAATGTTCCGATTTTTATCTGACACTGGAGTATCGAGATGCGGAAGGTTTTGCTTAACAACACAGTACACGCTGTCTTGTAATTTCAACGTGCTTGGGCATGCCTCTTTGACGCATTCGAGCACCAACGAAAGACGCATTTCATTCCTTCTTGATGAAGAATATCGTACCGAAACGATCTGTATCAAAATGACCGATAACGTATCCTGAGGCCGTGTCCAGTTGCGAACGGGCGCTGTCATGGCCCCGAGCCTGTGCACTTCGTGCTGCTGCGAATACGCAGCTTCTAGAGCACGCCGTGCCTATGCCCGAAGCACCATTCAAAGACGCTCTGTTGAGTGGACCCAAGTCCGTGTGAAGGACCTGCCGATGATCAGGGAACGCGCCTGACTGGTAGCACAAGGGCTCCTGGCACACGGCTTGGCTGTTGCGGTTTGGCGAGCTTTTCCCAGTTCGAACAGTGCGTCTGTGAATAGGTCGCTCAAGCGTCGATCACGTTGAATTTGTGTTGCTGACCCCAAACGAAAGCTTTGTTAAGGCGAGGAGCGCGAAAGGTGCCGCTCGGGAGCTTGTCTTGCGAACAAACACGAGAACCTTTCCAAACATGTTCATCTTTCACCCGAACGTCGTTCGCGCAGCGCTAGCTGCGAAACTCACCCTGGGCTTCTTTCTAACTAGCCTGCTGGTCACCGTCAATGATTTCCGGGAGCAACTATCGTGCTGGGCTCCTCTTTTGTACACGATTCTTGTGGGTCCTCTGAGCGAGTTCAGCTACACGGGTGCCATTCAACGCACAGTATCAGGGTTGTTGTACGGTTCGCTTCTGGGTACGGCTTGTGCTGCTGTGGTGTTTTTCGTGGCACGATATTATGTATGGCTGCGCGTTATCTGCATCTTTGTTATTTTCATACCTATAAGTATACTTCGTCTGAGCGATCAGCATGCGCTGTTCTCAATCTTCACCGCAGTCGCGCTTGGTCTCGTGCTCAATGCTGCACTGGTGTCGCAAGCACTCGAATCCGACACGTCTACAGCGAGCAACATTGGGCGCTCTCTCGCGGAGACAACTTCCTCGGTGCAGTCGCTTATGCGACAGTTTTGCATTTCTGCCTCAGTGGCATATGTTGTTGGCGTTTTTATTGGCGTCGTTGTGTTACCAGTGCCGGCTTCAGCTGCTTTGCGGGATAGACTTGAACGCGTCCTCCAGGAGCTGGGTAAGCAAGCGAGCGCGCTAGCTAGCGAGCTCTTTGGGTTGGTAGCACAGGCCGAGGGCGCATGGCGAGAGATCCAGCGGCATAGCAAGAAAACATCTGGAGAAGCCGCGTCCACAGAAGAGTTGCAGGATTCTGACGGCATGTTATCGGCAACGACGACGACGATGGCAACCAGCGCGCAGTCGCCGCTGTCCGGCCTGAGGGGGAATGGGAAGCGCGTTGAACAGTGTTTCAGCGTTGACTTTACTTTTTTAGACGAAGAAGACTATGCGGCACTCCACGAGGAGGGCGCTCTCTTCCTACAAGAGCAGGTTTGGGAACTGCAGTCACTTGTCGGATTCGCTTATCGAGAATGGACCTTTCCGGAAGTTACATGCGATCTTTCGATCACGGCATGGGCACGGATGATTCTTGCTGTTCGAGAGATCGTCTCGCGTCTTGCGGGTGTTGAATGCATCCTCAGCGAAAGACGCCGCCGATCTGGGTACAGTATGGGTCTGGCGCTGGATCAGCTCTTTCGGCAGTCACTCGTTGATGTGATGCGCATGTGGGCCATCATCTCTGCGAGCTGTTATCAGTTATCGGGAATGCTTGCAGACTCACATTGGCGATGGTATCGTTGGACCGCGCAACGGCACCTGGGGAAGCGCTCCCGCCATCGAGCATTCTCTGTGTTGAAAACGCTGCTCGAAACGAAGAGCCTTATGCGTATTCGACAAAGCGCGCTCGCTAGTGGGCTTGTCGGCTACGAAAAGTACTGGCAGCAAATGATGATGCTTTACCAGCAACAGCAGCAACACGATCATTGCAATGACCGTAATGCGTATAAGCTTGACCGCAACGGATCGCGCTGCACTGCGCTATTTGCTGAAGACGTTAGCGCTGCCTGGTTCAGCGCCATCATGATGCATCGCATTTTGGATGCAGTGCTAGAAGCGTATCACGCTGCAGAGGCGTTTGCGCCTCCACCAGAGACTAGTGCACTGCCTCTGTCCGGTCGGCTCCGTTCCGGTGCTGATCGTGTTCGAACACTCTTGTTCAACCTCGTGAGCGAGTTTTTCGCATTGCCCATCCAGATCGGAACGGATTTTCTACAGCTTGGCCTTCGATTGCGTGTTTTGCGCTGGAACGATGTTCGGGAAATGCTGCGCACCCATCACTGGCAGGTTGTTTTCTTCTGGAAATTTTTCCTGCTTTCAGCGACCACGCTCTCGGTGGTTACGAGCATTCCAAACAAAACAGCGCTGCGGAGCGACTGGAACATTATTTGGCTGTACTACTCGGTAATAATCACAGCGAGACCCACAACGGAATCCGCAGTAAGCATTGGTCTCATGCGCGTGAGCGGGACCATCATCGGGGCTGCTTTGGGCTTTCTGGTCATGTTTCGACCGGTCATTGGGACCAACGCCTACGCCGTCACCGCTCTAAGCGTTTTTGTCCTCTACATTCTCTTCTACCTGGCGCATTTGAATCGCCACAAGTGGTTGCAGTACGCATCGCGAGTCGGAGTTCTAACGTATACGCTGGTGGTGATGTGCCAGTACCAAGGCGTCGATTACGTCGCCCAATGGCAGTACGCCTTGAGTCGCTGCGTCATGACCTGTGCGGGTGTGCTGCTCGCCGTGCTTGTCGTTGCCGCCTTGTCTCCACGAATGGCAGTGCGTGAATCGCGCCAAACCCTGGGACAGGTCTTCCGTGCCGCGGCGGAGGCAGCACGCTCCTTTCATGCCGTTTACGTGACCCGCGATACTTCGACACAGTTACCCGCTAGATTAGACCCTGCGTTTCTACTGGAACACTATTCGAACTTTAGTTCACTGATGCTTTCACCATCATTAGTGACGCTGTTGAGAGAACACGACGCTGCGGATGAAACACGACAGCGTCGTGCTGCGCGAGCGACTACCGCCAATGCAGCAGCAGAAGCAGAAGCTACGTCCACGCAGGCACTGAATTCTTTCAGTGACCGGGCAGCGTCGCTATTACTCCAAAGGATAACAACAGATCTCATGGTGGCACGTGCCGCTGTCCGTCCAGCGTTCGGTGGTAACACACAGTTCACAATGTGGCGCTCAGGATTATTCAGTGCGCCGCAATACATCTTGCGCGGTATAGACAGTTCGTGGCTGCTGTTGCTGCGTTTGGAAGTTATTGAGGGTGTTCTCGAGCGTCCTCCGATTTATACGAACCGCTACACGGGAGCAGCGATACGTTTATTTATTCAACCGCTCGAGTCGGAGTGGCGCGCTCTTTTCGATGCACTGCACGCGCTCAGCGAAGCAATTCATGCGTACCTATCAGCGTTTTCGCTTTGGCATGATCTCGGGCTCGAGCGGGCATGCCGATGCGGTTCCTGTTGGCGTCACGACGCAGAAGAGGTGCATGTTGCCTCGACAGCACGTGCAGATGCGCTTTCGGACAGGTCGTTGCCGGCGTCGCAGCAGACAACGGAGCTGGACGCAAAGGATGTTCAGTATGGAGGCGAGCGTCTGCGACGTGCAATTGTGGATGCGAGGGGCCATGAGGAGTGGCTGGATGCACACGTCGCCGATGCTTTGCTGCTCTTTCGGAAGCGACGTGCACGCCTCTGGTCGAGCTTGACGAAGCGTCGCAATCGAGTGCGACGAGTGGCGCTCTCCCGCTCCCTGAATAAACAGGAACGCCAGGTAGTGGATTTCGTTGGAGCCTTATTTCTTGCGCAGGAGGAAGCTGAGCGTATGAACTTCCCCGGCATGGTGCCTGAGCAGGATTCAGATCCTGCTATATCCAAGCCAGCAGATGTTGCTTCGGCAATAGCCCGGTTAGATTCAGCGACGGGTAGAATGCGTGCAGTGGAATTGCCTCCGGGCGAGCCGTCTCCATCGAGCACCACTGCGCGATTGGAGGCAGGCTCGCAGTTGCCAGGCCGACAGTTGCTTGAAATGGAGGACACGGGTACTGCGTCGAAAATCCAATCGCTTGCGGAATCGACGAGGCGATCAGAAGCGCATACATCTGGAGGCTATGCACCGCAGCAACGCGACGAGCGACAACGACACGACAGTGCCGTGTCGCCCATGGAGGAAATCGCACCACGGTATAACAGCTCCGCAACAGCAGTAGCTGCTGCTGCTGTTGCTGTTGCAGATGATGATGATGATGCACTCGACCAAACGACGGGGATCGTAGAGCGCGTGCCTCGTCACGTACCGGGCGGAGAGCATGAAGCGTTGCCGCTCTACCCATCCACGCATTCGGAAATGAAACTGCGCATATCAAGCCTGGCGGGTTCGCGGGCAGCTGCCACCGCGGACGCTGGCCTTGGTGTTGCTGCCGAGCATCCAACTGATACCTCGCCCAACGCAATCGAACAAGCAGCACAGCCGGTAAGGGAGAAGGGCGGCCGCCGTCGCCATCGGCGCATCCACCATCGCATACCCCCTGATGAGGAGGAGTCGATCGTGCGGGAGCTTTCACAGCTGGCGACGTACACAGAGGCGCATCCGCTTTTCGCGTCCTCTATTCAGAAACCAATCCACACCTCCCATGCGATCGGATTGCCGATAGATGATTTTGTGCATTTCTCGAGTTACCTTTTCGCTTTACGCGAGACACTGAATGTGTTCGACTTTGCTGCGCGCATGATCGCTCGCCAGCCTGCGATGTCGTCGCCCTGATCGCCTCTCTGCTTTGCTATGTCAGGTACCCGTGACCTGTTGAGGTCAGCGGTTTGCATCAGATCCTGAGCCGGCGATTGTTTGGTAGGTTTCTCGTCGTCGTTGCCGCTGCCGCACAATGGGCGCGGCTCTCGAAGCGGCGCGTGCGCACTCACCGCTCATCAGGTATTGCTTCGGGTGCCATAGAGGGCGCAGCAAATGCGCAGAAAACGCCCAGCTTGCGCTTGGTACCCGCCTGTTTGCCGGGTCGATTGCATCCCGACCCTCGATGGGAACACCGGTCCGAGAGTAGACCCGTCTGGTGTTATCGGTGGAGGTGCGTTTCTCTCGCTACACTAGTATGGAACTAAAATGGAATACCGAATGACTGGCTCTCTTCCTGCTAGTTCAAATTTTTACGAACATGGGTAGATATACAGAAAGTCCAAGTCACGCAGTAATGGCTTACGAATTCCTAAGCGGGTGTAGGAATCTCACTCGTGGTTCCGGAGAATCTGCTTTGACATTTTTGCCCATGGAATTCTTCGCGTCACCGGAATCCATGTGATTTGCAATGTCCTCGAGCACGCGTTCGTAAAATAACCAATAGTATGACCCAAATCATATGTGCAAGCGTGCACGCTACTCAATTCCTTACGTAGAGCACGCTCAAATCCCATATGCTTCAATGCTGCGAGTGCTCCATCTTATTGCAACGCGGGAGTTCAGCGATTCATGTTGCCAGATTGACGAGGAAGAGTACTCAATGACGTCCCCGGACGATACGATTATAGGCTCACGCTGAAAGATTCATGAACATTTCAGATCGAGGAGTCGATTGCTCTCGAAAGGCGAATCCTCATCTGTTTGACGCCATCGATGATACGGTACTCTAAAGCAACATGCTACCTGTAATGGTATAGGTTCCCAAGCACTTGCACATCTTTTGCATGCACGAAACCGGATACTGGACACGGATTTAAGGCATCGCTAGAATCGCATCCACTGGAGAGCGCGTTACCGCTTCGCCGGATGCGAGCGTAGAGGCATCGAAATTGCTCGATTTGATTTCCAGCTCGGATTTGCCTTCCGGTACTCGTTTCATCAAGGCCAAGATCGCTTTCCGCAAAACCTCTATCGAAGGACTTGCGTGCTCTTGCGTGTGCAGCGTACAGAGTACTCACGTTGTGCATCGCCCAGAACAAGTCTATGATCGTAGGATACGTCACCGGGTAAAGAAATAGAGACGGACTTTGAAGCGATCCTTTTGTGCGCGTCAAGAGCAAGTACCGGGCGACGAAACAAGGGTTCACACCTCCAGCAAGGCGCACAGAGGCCGAGGCACAGTGAACGTACGAGAACACGTGTCTGTTTTCAAGCGTCACCGTACCGAAGGTCGTATCGAGGCTCCAAATAAAAATTGATGCAAATATCTGGTGAAGCGTAGATTGCAACTACCGTCCGTGCATTCAATCCGTAGAAATCAGCCGGGAGGTGCGAAATCCGGATTTTGACGCTGCCAACGACGTTTTTCGAGTGCGAACAACAGATGTAGAGGGAAAGGAGACACGGATACGTCCCAAGTCGGGAGTAAACGATTTGGAAAGGACGCAGCCCCCGAACAATCGACCAAATTCTGGTATCCATGACATAACGAAGAGATCATAGCTTAAGCGTCAACGCTCGTGTTCGGTAAGCAGTCCTTTCCGATTTGATGCCGACTCGGGTAAAGGCGTCACAAAATCCGAGCATCTGCGTCTGCGGAGCAATCGGCCCAAGATCAGTCGATCGATCGATCGATCGATCATTCCAGGTCGATGTCATGGCATTTCTAGATATGTATCTCTTATTCCCAAAAATACATTTATGTACGGAATTTGGCTCAGCATGATGGGTCCCGCTGCCGGGAGCGCCATCACCGTTCATCTTTGAATGGACGGCCATGAAAGACATCCGCAACCCATGCGGTTTGCTCACCGTCGGACGTGATCCTGCCCCGGGCATATCCACAAAAACCTCGATCCTCACGACACCGCGCTCCTGTCTTAAGTCAAGTGCGGCACCCTGTCACTAAAACATGGAGAGAGGCGCCTTCGCATTCACGTCCTCGTCTCCAATGAACCCGGGTGGTCGATTACTTTCATCTGGCTTGGGTTCAGAATCACACGCAACGGAACCTGCTGTTCACTACGACGATAGTTTGCGACTCTCCGCAGTTGGTCTCGACGCTGTGTATCACGTGCGCACTACAAGCGCGTCTGCTGGCCAAAGTGAAAACTCAGCGGACTCGAGATTCATAGGGCCAGCGTCCGCCATACTACGAGCACGAAGGACGGGAGTCTCTGCCTGGAATAACGGCTCGTCCGTGTACGAAAAGTCTTCGTTCACCCAATCCGGTTGGCTGGGTCGGACGGCGCCCTCGGAGGAGAGCGCCGAGCCGGACTCGTCCTCGGTGTCGTCGCTTGCTGTAGCGAACACGGTACGCGCTTTGGTGCACCCGCTGTACGTCTCGGCGCTGTCGGGACTGCGTTGGTTGGGCACTTTCCGCGGCGTACAAGCGTTCCGCTCGCGCTTGCTTTCCTATAATATGCTGAACAGTGATGAGGCTGTTGAGCGGGCGGTTACAACCTGCTGTGCGCAAGCTGGTTGCGAGCCGGTCACGCCCACGCTGAAATCAACAACCTCTGTGGATCGCGAGCTGCGCGCACTCATCAACAAACTGTTTGTGCGCCACCTGTCTAGCGACGGGCGCTGGGTAGACTATCAAGCACTAATGCTGGACAAGGACTTTGTCAATTTTGTGAGTCTGACGCGTGGCCTCCGAGACCTGGACGTTCTCGAGATGAGCCGAGCGCGCCGCCTCGCGTTTTTCCTCAATATATATAATGCGCTCCTTATCCATGCGATAACGATCCTGGGCCGACCACGTAGCTTCGTTGCACGCTTCCGATTCTTCCAGACTGCTTCGTACTGTATAGGCGGTCATTTGTACAGCTTGAATGATATCGAGAATGGCGTTTTACGAGGGAATCGGGCACCTCCGTATCCTTTTGCTTCGAAACCTTTCGGCGAGCCTGGCTCTGGCGACATTAGAGCACAAGCGATGATCACTGGTGGCGATCCGCGCATCCATTTTGGCCTCAATTGTGGGGCGCGCTCGTGTCCGCCCATTCGGGCTTACGACGAGTCTAACGTGGACCAGGCGCTGGAGGCTGCCACCGCGAACTTTATACGGGACAACGTGAAAATAGTCTCCGAGAATCATGTTGAACTCAGTCGAATTTTCTTATGGTACGCATCAGACTTTGGATCAAACGTGATCTGGTGGATTCTCAAACACTGGCCCCTGAAAACCGAAGAGGATATGCAGAACTACCGACGAATTGTACAATGGGTAGAGAGCGGCCAACTCCGTATCACGTATTCAAAGTATGATTGGGCTTTGAACGAGGTCACCGAGAATGAGCGCTGAGCTCATGGCGTACTCGAAATATTGCACTGTTTGGAGCCGAGGCAGGATCGCTCCGTTTGAAGAGAACGCTCATGGAGCATCCCTTTCGGATAGCAGTGGAAGAGTTGTTGGACAAGAAAGCAGGTGCGGCCGCTTTTACATGAGTGTATGCGTGCGTGTCTGTGTAATTTAGCTGAAAACAGCATACCAATGCCAAGTAGTCGAGTGGGGAAATCGCTTCCCTGTCCAATACGACGCTCGACAGGTTCGTATTCCCGTAGACGCGGTACGTGATGTGGATTCTTGGTGGCAGGCGACGCGCTCACCTTGAGAAAAAGCATGCGGCACGATCTTGCAGTGCGCTAGCGACAAGCCGCATATGCCGTAAATGAGTTCTCTTCCCAGTATACAAGAAAATGCAACAGAAACTGCACTAGCAAGTGCGCATCGGTCACCGAAGAGCCCCCATCAAACGCAAAGCGCCGTTCGCTGGTGCGCTTGCACCCGCTTGGTGCCCCCAGGAGACTCGCGACGCTGTGTTGAGAGCGCAGCCTCACATCGGTACTTGGTACGCGAAATCTGCATGTGTACTGCCGCCTCGTTCTCATGCGTCAGTGAAATCACTGATGCCACTGAGCGCAGGTCGAGCCCGCAACGCTTCACGCTGCCCAAGCAAATCCGAATGTCGAGTTCGTCTGCGTCGATTCGTCTGATCGCACTGGATACCTGCCGTCGCTGCAAACACGTATTCAGGGATGCGCACTGCCGTCATCGGAAGGCCACCGAACGGTAAAAACTTTAGCTGGCGTACGGCTTTCTATTGCTCATACGGAGACTAGACAAAACTATCAGAGATATCCGCTCGGCGCTAACGAGTTCGAGGCATTGGCTGATCTCGAGACTCGTTTCCGTACAATGCAGATGGAATCGAGTGCGCACAAAAATACATTTACACGACATGCAGTCATTCGGAATGAAGCCGGTGACGTTTTCATTACAAATAACCGAATGTTACAGCCAGTTTGCGGCATGAGCTGGTGTCGTGAGCGCGCACAGAGACTCCATCTGGTGCACGTCGCACCAAAGCAGTGCATGTGACAGCTGAGAAGATGCTTCAGGGCGCACCCTATGCGCTTCATGAGGACGATCTCCGAACCGCAAACACACGCAACGTCTCCTCCTGCCGCCGCTGTCGATCGATGCTTTGGACCCAATCAAAAATCATCGCTCAAAGTAGCGACCAGGAGCATCTTATGCATTCGCTTTCCAACCAGAGGATATCGGAAACATGGCCTGTTGGCCTAGAGCGTCGCTATGCTCTTTCGAGGAAAGCGATGCAAACACGAGACCAGACCCGCACGCTCGGAGCGTACCAACAGATCACAGGGACGGATCACGCCACCGCAGCAAGTCTTGATGCCGAGCGATTGCATTGCCGGTCTGCAGTGACATCGCATCCAGGCAGACATCTCTTCTGTAGACGCCTTGTTACCGTCCAGCGAGGCACGATCCAAGCACAGTCCGCTGCATTCACATCGAATGATCGCCCATGCTGTCCTTGTTATCGAACGCTCACAGCGTACTGTTCTGTGCCTCCTCCAGCAGGCCTATATTCGCATAGCGCGTATCGACCCGGAGCCTGATGTTCTACATCTGGAGCCAACGCACGCAAAGGCAACAAAAAGCAGTCCTGTTTGCGCACTGCGTCATTGGTGACGTAACTAGTACGTGAGCATGCACGTGCAGTACACGTCACCGCCACAGCGTTGCACGAGCAATGCAACCTTAGTACCCAAGGAGTGCATTGCTCGGGAGGACGTGCAACGTGAAAAGGTTTGCGGTGCAGTTGCACAATAATACCGTGTCCACCAACGATAAAAGCGGCTCCGGAGAAACTCCAACATATTCACGGTTCGTTCACCAGGAGAAATCTCATCAGTAATGGAGCCATCGATGGCGTTTCTCGAAACGTGACGTTCTCGGGCCTTCACACGCGCCCTGAGGCGTTTCAAGAAGCTGAACTCGAGCGTCACTTAGTATTGAAAAAGGTCTTGTTCTCCGGCTTGCTTCCCGTATACAGCGCGCGTCGTTCCTGAGCGCTGGAATCAGCCGGAGCAAATTGCAGTGCAATAGCCAACGAGTCTACCGGATACAAATTCCTGTTTTTCAGGTAGACAGCGGCAGCGGTACCAGTCTGCTCAAGTAGCCGGAATAGCCAGCTCGCACTGTCACTAGACAGGGCAAAAATAAATTTTCCGTTCCATACTCTGCGGTGTCAGTCTTCGAAATCCGTGAGGGTGCTACCGGCAGCAAGGGGTGCAATTCACGTACGCACGAAGCGTGCCGCTGTTATCACTGACACACGGTGCCGGGAACAACCAGGAGTCCGGCCCGTGCCGTACCCAAAAATCTGCTCCAACTGCTGACCCGCGCACTACATTTCTTGTCATATGGTTCTTCAGCTTCATCAAACTCGAGTCGCACTTCCACAAAGGAGTCCACTTTGCCCATATGCTATTTCCTGCACGGGTACACTGCAGAACTTCATCGCGAAGTGCACAAGCGTCCACCCTGAGCAAGAGGTCTCCGGCGGGAAACTGCAGCCAGACACCCTTATCTTTATGGTGCACAAATCCTTTTTCGAACCAGGTTCCCACGAGATCCGTCAACGCCTCTAGTCCCCGAAAACATGCAAGGCGCGACGCTGGTATGCGTCACCGCTCCGCACGTGGCTACAAACCCGCACGCGCTACGGAAGCCTGCACAGTGCGTTGGACATGATTTGTCCATGTTGAAACATTTGATATCGTATTAAGACGAATCCACCAGACATGAACAGTTATCTGTCCGTTTCGTATCATCATTTTCAGTATTTTCCGATATCAAACTTCTCCGCTGGTGGCGGCCTCCAGGGCGAGACTGCAGCTGGCATCGCGCGGCTCATCGGGGCAGCGGAATCTTCGACGGGTTTCCGCGGACGCACGCCGCTGGGACGCCATCCTAGACGGAAGCATTCTAGGTACCGCTGGCCCCAGCACGACCCGGGTGTGTGCGTAGGTGCATTCGACGTGTGTCGTACGAGGGTACAGAGCTTCAAGTATTTTGCTCGTTGAAGGATCTTTGTTCAGGGTACACAAAACGATGCAAAGCATTGCCTGCTCTGGTACAGTGCAGTCGCTGAGACGCCTGGTCTCCGTCGGTACGCTGGGGTGCGCACAGGCTTCATCACGACGCTGGCTCGCTAGCGGCAAGGACCTTCGCTTCGGCTCAGAGGCAAGAAACCTGATGCTTCGCGGTGTAGATCTGTTGGCAGACGCCGTCCAGACGACCCTGGGTCCCAAGGGAAGGAACGTGGTCATCGACATGAGCTACGGATCCCCGAAGATCACCAAGGACGGTGTCACCGTTGCACGAAACATCGAGTTCCGCGACAAGCACCTGAATTTGGGCGCACAGCTCGTGCGGGCGGTGGCCTCGGCAACGAATGATGCAGCAGGTGACGGAACTACGACGGCGACTGTACTGACACGAGCTATTTTCACGGAAGGTGTGAAAGCGGTAGCAGCGGGCCTAAATCCTATGGATCTCAAACGTGGCATTGATCTGGCCGTAGAGAAAGTGCTCGAAAAGCTCAAGGAATATTCGAAGGAGATCGGCGGCAAGAATGAAATCAAACAAGTAAGTTTACGATGATGCAGCGGGCAACGACTCGACACGAACGATAGGATGGCCGGGGGGCGGCAGCCGTGCTGGGCCCCGCCGCCTCCCTCCGATGAAATCCTGAAGCGGCTCACTTGACCGCTCATGCAGTTTTGTCATAGTTACGCTGATCGTTCACGTCGACGCGCTGTCTACATGTGGGATACAAGGCTTCGTAGGGCCTGTACAGAGCAATCGAATCAGAACAAGCAAACTAACCGTGCGTGGGAGAAACGCCTTGTAGGTCGCAACAATCAGTGCAAATGGTGATGAGAAGATTGGCGAACTCATTGCAGAGGCTATGGACAAGGTTGGTCGCGAAGGAACCATTACGGTTGCGGACGGCAAGACCCTTACCGATGAACTGGAAGTCGTCGAAGGCATGCGTTTTGATCGTGGCTACATCTCGCCGTACTTCATCACGGATGCCAAAAGTCAGAAATGCGAACTCGAGGATGTTCTGATTTTAACAGCGGAAAAGAAGGTGAGCAGCTTACAGTCCATTCTGCCGCTGCTGGAGCAGGTCGTCAAGGCACGACGTCCACTGCTCATCATTGCGGAAGACGTGGACTCCGAGGCGCTCGCTACCCTCGTTGTGAACAAGCTGCGCGGTGGCATTCAGGTCTGTGCAGTGAAGGCGCCAGGTTTTGGTGATAATCGCAAAGCGAACCTCATGGACATCGCTACGCTCACCGGTGGTGAAATGGTCTCCGATGAGCTCGATGTCAAGTTAGAGGACATGACCATCCATCGCCTCGGCACCGCGAAGAAAGTCACTGTTAGCAAGGATGATACCATCATTCTTGACGGCGGCGGCGACAAGATGCAGGTCCAGAATCGCTGTGAGCAGATCCGTGCGGCGATCGAGAATGCGACCTCCGAGTATGAGAAAGAGAAACTTCAAGAGCGTTTAGCGAAACTTACCGGTGGCGTCGCCGTCATCAAGGTAGGTGGCGCTAGCGAAGTCGAGGTCGCTGAAAAGAAGGACCGCATTACGGACGCGCTGAATGCAACGCGTGCTGCCGTCGAGGAAGGTATCGTAGCTGGTGGCGGCACTGCGCTCCTGCGGGCAGGCAAAGATGCACTCGAGAACCTCCACGGAAAAACCTTTGACCAGAACGTAGGTATCGATATCGTCCGCAAGGCGTTGCGCGTGCCCTGTATGGCGATCGCTCAAAACGCTGGCCATGAAGGCTCTGTCGTCGTCGAGAAAGTCCTCACGAGTTCCGATAAGAACCTCGGCTTCGACGCCGCTACCGGCAAGTATTGTGACCTCATCGCATCGGGTATCATTGATCCAACCAAGGTCGTGCGCACGGCGCTAGAGCGAGCGAGCAGTGTGGCAGGGCTCATGACCACCACCGAGTGCATGGTTGTGGAACTCCCCAAGGAGGAAGCGAAAGCGTTTGGAGGTGCTGGCGGCGGCGGTGGCGGCATGGGTGGTATGGACAATATGGATATGTATTGAAGACGCGAATGCATACGATGTTTTGCACGTTGTTGATTCTCCGCTAGAAACCCTAGACAGCGCGTAAACTTAGGTACCGGACGCTGTGCGCGGGTTGCTTTTGTTTCGGCGTCGCTCAGGCCACACGTCTCGATCAGTGTCCATCAGACGGCACTTCCTATTCGTCGGTGGCTCTTGGCATCGTTGAGGCGATGACGCGAGCCACTGATATGTGTGTGTGTGTACGAAGGTATCCATCATTGCGACTCGGGAGGACGGACCCTGCTGCATGAGCGTGTCTCGGTTGCTGTTGCTGCCGCGGCGGGGCAGTCGTACGAACGACATACCGCATCCTCTGTTTTTCATTTGTGTGTCGACTGGATCACCCCGCTGTTTCCAGGAATAAGCCAGCGACGAATGCGTCGACAGAATTCCACGGTATTCGCTGTCTCCCGCTAACCAGGACGCTACGCCTCGTAACGAGTATCGCCAAAACAAGGTCCACAGATGGAAGAAAATCCTCAAGATTGCTTGCGTTTGAGGATGCTCTCTCCCGGTGCCTCCAGCAATGCAGAAACCAGCGATGATGGTAGCCATCGTACAATTGTCGATGGCAATGCATCATGCACCGGCGATGCAGCGACGTTCCGTCTGTAACATATCCTTGGCGACGCATCTGTATCGATTGATACCCATATCGTCTCTAAACAGTGACCTGACCTAGTAGCGTGCTGTTGCTCCCGATGTGACTCGAGCTAGAAACTCGCCTCATAACGTCACATCATCTATAATTGGGACGTTTCACGAACCCTATACGAACCTTGGGTATCGAGTCCAGCAGCAGCGCTCTGCATCCTCGAGAAGCACCGCGCGTGCGATCACTCGCCACCACAAGCCAGGTCATACTCAACTCGAGTACGATTCATCAGGTGATCGCTGCCTTTGAGTGTGCGGGTTTCCTTCCAGATACCAAAAGCTTGAGGATATCTCTAGCTTTGGCGGCTGCGAGCTTGCCTCGCTGGATGCAAGTGTTCCCCTGGCAAGCTGATCCGCCATGCGCAGCGGCTCCGGCAGTCGATGCTCCCTCGCAGCCGCATACACGAGCGCCACTGCTCTACTGAGGTCTATCCCGTGCCCAATGGACACATAGATGGGGTTCACTGCCCGTTTCCCAGTACGCACCGCCGCCCCTAATACCTCATCCACATAAAGCGACGATTCGCCGGGATTCCCGTTCCCGAGTCGCTGCGAAAGCGCGTCTCTGGCTTTGGCATCGCATGGTCGCCAGCGCATACACAAAGGTAGCACGGTCAACTGTTCCACTTGCATGACATGCCGGATATCTCGCTCGCTCGGGTAGAGCATTCGTCCTTGCCAGGTGCCAGTTACTGGGGAGTTTTGCGACGCCACCAGAGCCGCCAACGCCGGTATACATGGTGCCCTGTGCCCCTGCAGGGTATTCGCAAACCAGTGATAGGTTTTGGCGACGCCAATGGTGCGAACACCGCACTCAACGCCGATAGCGCTCGCTAGTCCAAAGCGACGCGGGTGCAGGATCCCGTTCCCGTCCACGAGCAACACATCCAGGTCCTGTTTGTGCCTCAGCACCAGCGACCGCACAAGAGGTGCTTCCCTGTAAGCCAGAAACGCCGGTACGTACGGAGGCACCTGTGCTGGGTTCTGGTGTTCCACGGCACCCAAGCGGCCCGGTATGACGAGTGCTGCGGTGCAGGGCACGCGGTCCCAGGCGACGTCCACACCGGCGAGGCGCAGCTGCTCCAGGTCGCTCTTAGTCGTTGCCGGGACGCTTCCCGTTGTCTGGATCCAAGATCGTTGCACAAGGTAGCTTTTCTCGATCTGTTCAAGTTCCCAGCCGGTCAAGTCGGGCGAGGAAACTGCCATAAGTCTCCGAACGAATGGAGTAGCGACGGCAGCAGCGCTTCCGTCGGCGCTCGCGCAGGCTTCACCGGACAAGTCGTCTGGTCACCAGCACTGTGTTTGTTGGTATGCTCATACAAGCGACGTTGCATACGAAGCCCATTTGGCTACCAGAAATGAATACAACTGAAACATGGAACGCGTAGTCGTAGCTAGACGCAAGTGGAGCGTCAAGAACAAGTTCTTTCAATCGTAGTAGTGAACGCGGGTGCTTTGGTTTGTGCGCATATGTTAGGCTGTTTTTGTTTTCGTGGCGGAAGCGTTTTCGGGAGGAAGCAGCTTGCTCCATCGACAACATCGAGTCGAAAGTCACGATGAATGAAAGACCGCAGGTGCGGTCATCAGGATGACGTCTCAGCGTCCTTCGCGCACGCCTCCGAGAACAATGTGTCTGGCATAGCATCGCAGCACTGAAGCAGTTTGATGGGCACCCATGTAAGAAGGTAATGGAACGGATCCATTTCTCTAACTCGGACGTGCACGCTGAAATTTGTGTCTCTTCCAAGGATCAGCAGCACCAGACGATGCGGACTTTTTTTCTGCGACTGCATCGTTTTCTACTCCCATATCTCGAGATGAGAAAACGCCGGTCATTCCTTTTGCTAACAGCTGCGCTGTCAGCAATGGAAGCGTGTTGACGGCAGTGTTCAAGTCCCAACTTTGCTACGATCGGCTGTTTTCCATGTCATTCCCGCACAGGTACAAGTTGCGATCTACGCTGTACTCGATACACTCATCTGTTTCGTATACAGGCTCGTCATTCCCGCACAGGTACAAGTTGCGATCTACGCTGTACTCGATACACTCATCTGTTTCGTATACAACCTCAGCGCGCGCTTTGCACTGTCGACCCTTGGCTGCGGTCAGGTGTTCCCGCGTGTCCATCACAGCATCTCCTCGTTCTACGAGCGCCTCGGTATACCACGTGAACGCTTGGTTCATCACTCGGTACGTGCTCTTCAACGGTACTTCAGGCTCCTCCGATGCCCTTTATCGTATCCGCTCCCGGTACCGTACCGTGGAGTCATGGACGAGTGCAGCTGCGGGTTTCTCCGGGCGATGCCCCTGGTGAGTACGCTGCTCGCTGGTTACGCAAGAGTACGCTCTTCCATTCGATCAAGCATTTGCGGATAGAAGAATCATCCATGATGGAACAAATCCGGGAAGGAAATACAGGTTTGGAGAACACCTCAAGAACGTTTGATCTGCGTACGCGCCCAACGAGCAACAAATAGACGCGTTTCTGTCTCTCTCGAAGGGAATCAATCATGGGACGTCAAGAGGTCAGTGAACTTTCGGATTCCGCTCTTGAAGAATTTGTGAAAAGATAATGACGAGAGTTTATCGTCGTCGATCCACGGGCGCGAATCACGGCATCCACAAGATGCCGTGAAACCAAACATTGAAAACTTGAAGCATGCGTAACTTGAGCATGCTACACGTCAGAAAAGGAGAAGCGTGGATACTTGTATGGATGGATTGGATAAGAATAGCGAAAATGTTCTGAACGATTGTTAGAGAACGTCGCGAATGATCTTCATGTCAGGTGTCGTTACGAATTCTAGCGGCAACAACTCGGAGCCACCCCGAAACGACTCTCGATCATCCTGAAACAGTGTCGAGTCCCTTAACCTTCATTGCTGCACTTCGGATACTTTTGTTGTCCAACAAAAGAGTTCGGAAACAAACCATCGAAATGCAAGCACAGAACGAGCAGTCCAGGATTCCAGTTTATGCGGACTCTGGTACACCAGACGACGAACAGACCCAAACGCTATGCCGCGTGATGCGTCTGCGTGAGAAAAGCGCCCATTCGACTCCAACTCGCGTACTTTGGCCAAAAACGCCTCCCGTGTCTTTTGCTCTTACGATGTTTCGAGGCACCGCTTGTTGCATCGTCTGGCGATGTTGCACCAGCCACGGCGGGTTCCAGTGACGAGCCCGTCTCTCGTTGGTGCACATTCGGGCCAGTTGCTGTGGCCTTGGTGAGCGCTGGTGACGTATCCGCTGTTCCCAGCGCGGACGAAAGCGTCTCCAGATGAGCTGTCTCAGAGGATGCGTCGACACATGCAAAACGCATCATCTGACGTAACACGCGTGCACACAACACACTCAGCGTCTTGGAGGTAGCGATAGACCCCGACGATGACGAGCGCTCGCGACTAGCTCCCAGGAGAAGCTCCAGCAACGCCACTACCGTCGGAGCGATCCGCTGCAGCCGCTCCACATCCCCATGCATGCCGGCGAACTGCACGAGTTGCTCAAGCAGCTGAACGGCAGCAGTCTGGGCATCCGCGATCGATGCCTGCAGGTTTCGCATCGAAAAACAAAAAGGACCGCTCTCCTCGGCGTACGTCTGCATACGCTGCACCCAGTGGCTGCTCCAGCGGGCTCGTAAATACCACAACGCTGCGAAGACGCATGCGTCCAGATAGTCCTGGGTGAAAGCGGCTTCTTCTGGACCGTGTACCGCGGTGAGCGCTGTAGCGATTGCCGTACTCACCGGGGCACTGAGCGCTCGAAAAACAGACTGTGCATCAGTGCCAATGCCGCGGAAACCTGCCACCAGTTCGTTTCGGGCATGCTGCTCGAGCACAGCCAACACTAAGCGCAATGTTTCCAGGGCATAGACGATGCGATCGATATCGGGACGGGTTATAAACTCCTGGTGATCGTTCAGGATCGGGTACGACTCACACAGCAGCAGGCCGAGTAGCGGCCCCAGGACCAGTTCAGGTGCCAGACGCACGGCGCTGCGTACGAAACGTTCAGCTTCAATCCGGCTCGCCGAGTTTTCACTGCGCAGCGCATCCAGAGCCAGAAAGAGACAATTACTGGAAAGCGACTGGGCTAGCCTGAGTTCCCGTGCGAGGCAGAACGCTTGGCGAAAGATAGCCAAATGCTCGACAGGCGAGCCCCATTCACCTTTCAGGGCAGCGGCGATGTAAGCCTGACACTCGGTCGGATAGAATTCCTGTAGCGAGTACCAGAGCAGTGCTGCCTGACGTCCATACGGAAGCAACGACGGATGCAGGAACAGCCAGCACTGCGGAATGAGAAGATCACGAAACTTCTCGATAGGCACAGACGCAAGCAAGTCCACGGATGCGGTGCACTGTTGAGAGGCGCTATCCAGCAAGTCTAGGTAATGATCCAGGCCGAGCAACATAAGCGGGAGCGTTCGGCAAACCGCCAGCTGCACAGCATCCTCAAGTGCACTTGCCACCCGCGTCTGCAGTAGCACGACGGTATCGGCAGTATCATTCACCGTCATTTCCGAGGACGAGGTAGCCCGCGCCCCATTCGGTGCAGCGGAGACGCCAGCGCTCACGTCAGAGCAGGCATCCTCGCCCTCGGCGAAAGCGCAGATGCTCAAGGCAAGCTGGACAAGCTCAGCAATGAGGTCACAGCCAGCACGCGCATCCTCGACGAGCCACGGCTCGCAAGCGAAACGATACGAGCGTAAGCGTTCGAGGCGGAAGCTGGCAGCTCCTTCGGGCAGATCCCCGTGTGTAAGGCGGTTTCGCTCCAGCCAGGGTCGCCAGATGCGTTTTTCTACTGTTTCCAAGAGGCGCAGCGCTTGCGTAAAGATGGATAACTTGGTCGCGGGATCAGAGTCACGGAGTGCTATCCGAATGGCAGAGACAACTCTGGCTAGCACTGTAAAGTGATGCCGCCACTCCAGTGCAGGCAGCTGCGTTTCGGGGCAGCACGGGCCCTGCAGGCGAGCGCACAAGATCACTGCGTACCGACAGGTATCGAGCACCTGTCCCAGCATGGACAATGATGGTAGCCCCGCGTACGCTACCACAAAAAGGAGACATTCAAAGAGCACCCGCAGCGACCTGGGTGGTTCCAGTTGACTCTCCATTTGGTGAAGCTGGTGGTGAAGCATTCCCCAGACCTGATCCGGTCCGAGCAGCTGCAGTGCTTCCCGCAGAGAATGCTCCACGGCCGACCACATCTTGGCCAGTGCGGGTAGCGCAGCTGTCACACCAGGGGCCTCAGCTGGCCGCAGTTCGCTTCGTGGCGCTCCCCCAGGCGGCAAACATCCATGGTGCGGCTCCCGCAACAGCCTCTGGATCGATGGATCCATCTCGATCGGTGCGAATGCCTCTGGTGCTTGCGTCAGCGGCAACGTCGACGTCGACGACGACGACGACGACGACTGCTGCTGCTGCTGCTGCTGCAGTAGCACCAATCGACCGAGTCGCCAGGTGGTGCTCACGAGAATCCGCTCCAGATGTTCGCGGAGGCACTGGCGCTGAGCGAGCTTGCGTAAGACTTGCGCGAGTGTCAGCGCAGCATCTGCTATCCAGAGCGGATCCTGGGTAAACGCTGCCGCAGACACCAGTGATGCCGTTTCACTCGCGCCGTCTGCTAGTGCATCTGAGGCAGCCTTTTTGGGCGCATGAGGACACGCACCTGTTGCAGCTGTTACCGCTGGCGTGGCGAGACTGACCGCTTTGGTACCCGTGAACACGCTCTGTTCGATGCCCCATGCCCCGATATCCTGCAGAATCTCCTCTACAACCGCTTGAAAAAGATGTTCCGCTGGCTGATCTTCCATCCAGGCATAGAGACGCTTTCGCAGGGATGCATCCTCGCGGAGGACGACCAACAACGCCTGGGCTAGAAGCGTTTTCGATTCCACTTCTGTAAAGAGGATTGCAGTCTCCCTTACGCGCAGCAAGGGAATGTGCTCGAGGCGCACTGGTTGCAGCTTTTCGACCGGCTGGTGCTCCATCGGAACGAATCCGATCGTTTGCAGCATCAGATCTAGGGCTTGGCGAACGACCAGGGCGCTCCCGTCCATTAGAGCCCGCTCTAGTGCTGCAGTAACCAGCCCCGTGTTACCGAACAACGCAGCCCGGCTGACCGGTGTGACTCCGTCTGGCGTCGACGGAGTGCGGGCCTCGTCGTCGAGTTTCAAAAGATACTGCATCGTCACAAGCCGGAGACGCGACGCAAGCGACGACTCAGCATGGTGCGTTTGGTCCAAGTCGGCTTGTTGCAGTGCCCGAAATGAAATGAGATTTGCGGTGCTGACACCCTCTCGCTTTGGTGCAATCCATCGAGCGCTTCGTACTTTTGGGCGAGCGCGTACCGCTCGAGGGCCCCTTGGAGAAGCAGTACGCATCGCCAGCGATCGATCTGTAGGTGTGGCACTTGCTAACGCTGCGGGCATCCATTCGGATACCATCCAACCATTAAAATCCATGCAGAGCATTGCCCGCCACAATGCTTCCGCGAAGAACGCATCATCACTGAGGTTCTGTCGAACTTGGGCAAGCAGGTCGCTCGCTTGCACGTCGGAAAGGTCTGTGCTGGAGGCGGCTGGAACCTCGTCCAGCGCTGGTAGCAGCCCCTGCACCAAACCAGCGATTACAGGCCGCAGTGGGCTCCAGTTGCCAGCAGATGTGTCAAGACGAGCAGGGTCGAATGTAGCATGCCCTGCAGTGGGTTGCTGGTCGACCGCTATCCAGCTGGTCGTGCGTTTCGGTTCCAGTTCAACGAGGGTGCCCTCTGCGCTCGGGAGCGATTGCGAGGCACCTTCGAAATTGGATGCTTCCCGCACAGCAGCAGCAGACGACAGGCTCGGCAGAGGATGTTCTCCGGTTGGCGCATCGAGCGTGCTGTCGAGGAGTTTGGCATCTTCAGAGACTGCCGCATGCCTTGATGGAGAAGCACCAGGCCCAGGCAACACGGAAGCAGCTGCTCGCGGCTGCTGAGTGTCGGAACGTGACCTCGTGCGGTCGTTTGGCACCGTCCAGCCCGGTGCGACGTCCGACATTGAAGCATCTGGACTCGTTCCTTGCCATGGAGCAGCGGAGACCAAGGTCGACTGTGGCTGACTCGCAGGCAGCAGGTGCTCTGCGCGCAGCACGACGATATAGCGACGGTAGATGTCTAGAAGCTTTGGTCGGACCGCCGTCGAGCAGTAGCTCATGAGCGGAAACAAGCCCACAGCATAGATGCTTAGATCTCTTGCCAGTCTCCTGGCTCCGATTCGCTGAAAGATCAGCTCATAGACCTCCAGCGCTTTGAGGTGCAAGCCCGCAGGAAAGCCCCCGTACAAGCAGTGTGCAAGCCACTTGGAAAGCGCGTACTTTTCCGGGATGAAGGCGTGCTGCGCGTGTCGATTGAGGCAACGTCTTACTTCACCCAGTTGCGAGGCATAGTCTGCCCAGTCGCTGGCCTTTTCGAAACGGAGTAGCACCGCGGAAAGCTCCGCACGGAACGCTCGGTACTTGACCGCCTGTAGTGCAGGCGGTGCGTCATCCTCTGCATCGTACACGGCAGGGTCATACTCTTCAGCCATAAAATAGTACTTGAAAGGTGTCTACGACCAGAATATGCAACTTGACCTAAGGATGTCGGCACTGAACGCTTTTTGCGTCTTCCAGGACGGCACCTGTATCGTCGGTGACAGTGCAGCGGGTAACGGCCTTGCGCCCGCTGGCTGGCATTGTGTTTCGCAGAACGCTCGAGGTCTGGTTTGCCTCGTGTGTCGTCGCGGTCGGAAACTGGCGAAACTGCTATTCTAGATAGACGCTGGCGTTGCATGACGTTCAAGCGGTGCGTTTAACTCGATAACCAGTGCACCAATGGAGCCTGCAAGCCAGGGTGCGTGTTGGAGCTCAACGTCGATCAGGGTATACGTTCGTTTCCGGGTGCACTGGTATGTGCACTAGAGGCGTTATTCCGAGACGGGAAGTTGCCGATTATGTGGGGTAACCGTTTTGCTCGATACAATTTCTTCTGACTCCCGTTGATTCCTCTGCGTCGGACGCGTTTCCGGTACGGTTCGGACGAGGAAAGCTACTGCTCTCCCGGAGCGCTGCGAGAAAGCGAAGGCGCCTTGTTCGAGTACCTGCTTCGTATCCGGGTTTTCGTGAACAGTGCGCTTATTCTTCAGTGTTTAGAGTGCACTGGGCTGGAGCGTGCCCGCACCAGGCGACACAACGCAACTAGCACTACCGCAGGCGCGTACGAGCCTGCGAAGTAGGCGAGCACCTTGCGGAAGGTTAGGCGGGAAACAGAGGAACGCGTCCCATCGAGTCTAGTTTTGGTATGGACCACAGAGGACGCTATATTCTGTGCAGAAAGCATTTGCGTACGAAAATGTTCATTTTGTGGTGTAGGACTGACGAATCCACCACGACTGTACTGGACATGCGCATCCAGCGGATTCCCGTCCGTGAGATTTGGGCTTCTGCATCGATGGATACGCGTTTCATTTCACAAAGTACAGAGACCTTCCAGGGATGTGAGGCTCGTTGAAACTAGCGATCGTTTGGGCGCTGAGCCTGCCACCAACGCAGTTCGGAGATACGATGGCCTTTTCGCACCCTGTGGGACGTCGGCTTGGAACGTACCAAGGTGTGAACCCGCGTTTCTGCTCTGCAATAGAGCACTCGCTGCGAATCATTCATGCCGTCGCTGTCCTGGGAAGCTACAAAGCTGCAGCGCATGGAACCTGCTCGACGCTGGCTTCGTTGCGTTCTGGAAGCTGCAGCACCGATGCGACACTGTGGCAGAGAGGAATGTGGACACAGCACTACTGATGATGAGCTGCAAGCATGACGATCGCTATCATCATCGTCATCGTCCATATGCGCGATTACCTTCGAATCGGTACTTGTTGGTGCGCCTTGCAATGGAGAAGCACAAGGCGCATTTACACAAAGAGTTTGACGCGATGTTCATCGAAAGGAAGACACATTTACCTGCTAAGCGTTTTACAACGGGGTTGTGGCGACAAGGGTTGCGCGTCTCTCACGAGAAAGTGCCGTAGCAGGTGAGCCCGCTGTAGCAGCCGTCATCGAGTTCGCTAGACAAGCGGCTCAACACAAACGTCCCAGAATATTCGAATAACGCTTGCTGGTAGATATTTTGCGAGCCTGGTGTCATCCGTCACTGCCAGACCATGCGAACCACCTCCACGGAAGCATTCGTAGACGGATCGAAATGGTGCTGACGCTGCCTCGCGTCGCCTCAAGGCACAAGGTAATCTCGAGCCTTAACCTCCCACAGCTGTGCCAGCAAGCGCGTCAAAGAGACCCAGTCCTGACCCAAGAGATGTGATGCTGTCTCTGTTCCTGGCTGCGCAGTTGGGCGCATCGCTCGATCATTTCCGCCACGTGATAGCAAATCGTCCTCCATAACGACAGCTGGGAAATGGTTCCTTTTTAGGCACGCAGGCACACCGCTTGGTACCATCCGCTCGCTCAGTGCTCGACGTGAGCGCTCCCATGATGTATTGTGCACACAGCGCTTTCTGCGCTCGCCGGTGGACGCCAAGACTTGGCCATGATCCAGCGATAGACCCGAGTGGGTATCCAGACAGCCACTGCCATCACAACGTGATCCATGATCCATGGAAACCCGTAATGGTCGCCCCTGCGTAACAGTGCCCATATAATATGATCTGCTGCTGCATCTGGCGAGAGACAGCACGGTTTCCAGTGCCGCTGATGGGCGATCGCAGGCGTGTCTACGAAACCTGGACAAACTGTGACTAATCGTACCCTGTGATCGCCAGCGATCCGAAGCTCCATGCGGAGGCTCTCTGTGAGGTAATTGAGCGCGGCCTTGGTTGCCCCGTAGAGCGCTCCACCGGGTAACGCCCGATACGCTGCCAGCGATGACACGACAACCACATCTAGGTTCTCGACAAGTGCAGAGGACTCTTTGGGCGCCGATGCAATGATTTCCTTTGTGGATGCTTGTTGATCGCTCGGACGACACGAGGCGGGAATTTTCGTTTGAAGGAGGTCTCGAAAGGCATCTACGATCTTGAGTCGGGCTCGATGCTCGGGGATACCACTGCTACTCGGACTGGGCTTCGATTTCCGGGCACGAGATCGGGTTCTGTTGACGTCTACGCTGCAGTTGTGTCCTGATGCTTTGGTCGGTTCGTTCGGGGCAGAGAGCAGCTCCCGAAGAAGCCGATGAAGGATACGCGCTGGTGCCCACAGGTTGGTCTCGAGTACTTCCCGCAGCGTGTCGAGGCTCGTGTCCGCAAAGAGACATCCATTCTGGTTCACGCCGGCGTTCAGAATAACAACGGAAACACCGAGTTGAAGAACACGCTGCAGGACGTGGTCCAGCTCGTTGCCACTTGCCCGCAAGTTCACTGGTTCGATGACCACAGCCGGTTTGTCCATTTCCCGGGTTTCCGTCGATGCGTTTGCTTTGCCCGCGAGTGCCTCTGATACCTGGGCAGCGAGCGACTCTAGCAACTCGACGCGTCGTGCACTGACGACGACCCGAGCCCCGTAAAAGACAGCGAGTCGAAAGGCTAGCGCCCTCCCGATCCCAGACGAAGCACCAGTGACCCAAACGACTCGTCCTCTTAGGCTCGCTCGACGTGCCCGCAGGTCGTAGTGAACGCTAACTCGCCACAGAACCCAACAAAACGCAAAGATCGCGACGAGTGTCCAGATGAGCGTCATGGCCGCCAACGTCGTTACCCGACGAAACAGTGGGAGCGCGAAACAGCCGAAACTGTGGAGCAGCACGCGAGCTCGTAGAAACGGCTTCTCCCACCGACTACCGGTATCCGAGACACTGCAAGCCGTTCCGCGGGCGTAGCAAGCCGGTACCCATACCTAGTCGCTGCAACAACTGAAGCTGCTCGCTCTGATACCAGATCCAGCAAAGGGATGACGTGTTGCACTGGGATGCCTCAAGCGCCCTATTCCCGACGCGGGTATCCATGCACCGGGGCTTGCTGCTGGAGCAAAAAGTCGTTTACAGACTATCATATCATAGAAGGCTCCAAAGAGAGCACCATCTCGCTTTATGATCTTTGACGGCAGTGAAGCTTTGCAACCAGCGGGGTGCAGTCCGCTCCGATTTGATGATTTTTTGCTGGTGGACAGAAAGTGTGAACCTCTTGCGCACTTGAGTATGGTCTCCTCGCGTTACATAGGCAGCCCGGTGTGAAACATGAGGTCCTGAACGGGCTCCCAAGCACTGTCACACTCGCCAATGGACACACTCGGCTTCCGAGGTACCGCGCATGCCTCACACTGGGCGACATCGAAACGTCGCCGAAAACGAACCCCTCGAGGAACGGTTTTTGGTACTCGCCCCAGAGTCGATGCATCCAGCTGGGCGTGCCGGGAGGCGCAACTGCAGCCGCAACCGCCAACGTCTATTGGAGGTCATCCTGAACCCGTTCACGGGAATCCACTGGACCATGCAAGGCCCGCGAGATGAAGCAGGTTCGATGTATAAACTGCGCGGTTCTAGGCGTTGAGGAGCGCTCGCGCCCAGTACCCAGGCACCGGAATGATTTTCCAACCTTCCACTCGGGCCTGTCACGAGCCCCGATGAAATCTACGGTAAACTGGATGAATTGATGGCATCCTACGGCTGATGGCATTCGAGCCATAGCTCCATGTGGCCTTGGCGTCTCCGAGTCCGGGACTCGTAGACGTGCCTCAGGGCGCTCTTTAGATGCGAATGATAGAAAGCATGTGCTTGCGCGTACACCTGTCGAGAACGGTCCTTTTCGGTTCGTGACTCTCGTTCAATAAAGGCCGCCGAATAAGAAGCGACATGCAAGCAGCCTCGTGCTCAACAGAGTTTCGGCCGCTGCTACAGCTACTGCTGCTGCTGCACCACGCGAACTTTGAGCATCGGTGTTTCGTGCACTACTGACGATGCTCTGCGTCTTCACTGCATAAGCCTTAACGACACTATCCATGCTGCTGTTTGAGCTAGGCCCCAGCGTCTCCAAACACGAGCAGATGGGTAGGGGCGTCAAGCACACGTGCACCGCACACTCTCTCTCGAACGTAATTTCCAATGAGATGCCGCCCTTGGTGCTTTAAACGAATGCTGCCACATTCCATTTTAAGAGTTATCGACTTGTCTTTCCCATTCGTCCCTCGCAGTGGTAGGATCGATGATGCATCTGACCACTTGATTTGATCGGAGATTCCAGAGGATCGTGGACAGCAGGCAGCGCGGCTCTCGGAATGCCTGTACGGATATAGTTCAAAGAGCTCCATCAGGCCGAACGAGGGGTAAACGAGGACCCATCGAGTGAGAGGGACCAAAGGCCGGTGAAAAAGAAACAGAAACTGACCACTAAATACCCATGACCCGATGACATTTTCCCCGCGTCTGTGGAAAGCGTTGCAAAGGGCGAAGTTTTCCGTTTTTTCGAAGGTTTACCGCCTAGGTGCAAGTTCCTGCGAGCCGAACGAGTCCACTGAGCAGTTGCTCTGTGCGGCTCGGCAGTGGCGAGGCCGTAGCAACACGTCCACAAAGCATTTATTCTAGGACTAGAAGTGGGTAGCGTTCATCCACGTGTCGTCATGGTCGCAGCGGTTTCCGAGTCTATCGCTTTGCGCTGCCGCATGTTGTAGGTCTGTCTGCAGAGCTTGCCGGCTCCCAGAATGATAATTAGCCGTGATTCCGTGTCAGGTGTAGGATTCTGCGAGCCGACGCCCTCAGCGGTGTGGCAGAGCCATTCTGTCTCCATGCAGCATCCGTACCAGCGGTATAAGCACCAGTGCGGGTACTCACAATAATCACTCGGCGCATAGTAGAACGTACAAAATGACCCGTATATCCGAAAGAGAGTTTCCGTCATGGAACTTAAAGATAGCATGTATCATGATGGACGCTTTCCCGAATGCCATGATTCATCGCGCAACCTCAGATCCCTGCTCAGTGGACGAATTTTTTGTCGTCAAAAAAAAGGATTCGCAGATGCCGCTACGAGTTGCAGCCATTGCCAAGTACAGCCTCGAAAGGCATTGTGCAACTGAACCTAACAGCAGCTTCAGGACGTGTCTTTCATAAAGACGAACGCTTCGGAATCCAGCACGATTTTCGAACCCCATAACGCGTCTGCTTTCTGGGGTTATTAGGAGCTTGCGTTCGCCAGGTTGCGGTGCGTTTCGACATGCGTGCTGCACTCGCTTTCCGAGCGCCGTGTCGGGGACTTGTCGTTCCGTCCTGGGAAGCAACTCGAGGTTGGTGTTTGATTTCGCCACGAAAGTGCCCGTTATCGTTGAGTCGTCGAAGTGTGGCAGGTTTGGTGAGAACGACTCGCCGTCGGGGTCTGTACGGCTGCACGACGCCCGTGGCACAGTCTCGGGACGGTGCCACTGCACCGACGAGCGCTCCGGTCTACCCCGGAGTGGACGGCAAACCGAATGTCATTCAAGTCCTGGAATCGAGAGGCCTCATTGACGCGGTGACATCCACTGATGTGTACGCGGTCTGTGCCCGACCGGTAGCAGTGTACGTCGGCTTCGATCCGACGGCGGACTCGCTCCACATAGGTAACCTCCTGGGTCTACTGGTTCTGCGTTGGTTCCAAAAACTGGGGCATCGCCCTGTGGCTATCATTGGCGGTGCAACTGCCCGTATCGGTGACCCGTCAGGCAAGAGCGTTGAACGACCGCTCCTTGCTGCGAGTGTCATTGAAGAGAATGCCGCACGAATCGCTGAAAACCTGCGGCAAGTGCTGGATTTCAGCGGGGATTCTAGTTCAACGACGGAGCCGCTGGTTCTCAACAATTACGACTGGCTTGGCAACATGAGATTACTCGACTTTTTGCGTGACGTAGGGAAGCTCGCGCGAGTCGGGACGATGCTGAGCAAGGAATCCGTTCGTCTTCGGATGCAGAGCGAAGAGGGTCTCTCATTCACCGAGTTTACGTACCAGCTGCTGCAGGGATACGATTTTGCGTATCTCTATAAAAATCACCAAGTCCTGCTGCAGGCAGGGGGCTCGGACCAATGGGGCAACATTGTGGCTGGACTCGAGCTCACTCGTAAACTTTACGGGGGCACTGTGCATGGTCTGACGTTTCCACTCCTTACCAGCAAGGATGGCAAAAAGTTGGGAAAGACAGAGAAGGGCGCTGTATGGCTTTCGCCACAGCGCCTGAGCCCGTACGAATTCTACCAATATCTTGTCAAAGTAGCAGATGATGATGTTTGCAATTATCTGCGGAAGCTCACATTCCTGCCTCTGGAACAAATCGACGCCCTCGAAAACGACATGCGAAACTCGGAACGGAGCGGCTACCAAGCAAATACAGCCCAGAAACTCTTGGCTATGGAAGTCACTCGCATAGTTCACGGCGACAAAGGCGTCGAGACGGCATTAGCTGCCACCGCGGTCGCTGCACCCGGGCACGTACCCGGCGGTGAACACACCAACGGTAGCACGCGCTTACGAGCTGATGTGTTAGAAGCGGTCTCCAGCAGTCTACCGGGTGCGACGCTTCCCCGCACTGCGCTCGTCGGTGTGCCACTGGTCGATGTTATGGTTCGAGCGGGTCTCCAGAAGAGTAAGGGAGAGGCGCGGCGCCTCATTGCGAACGGTGGTGCCTACGTCAATGACGAAAAAGTGTCCGACAGTGGGAGAACCATCGAAGCAACAGATTTAATTGAGGGACGACTGCTTCTGCTAGCGGCTGGCAAGAAAAACAAGATGCTCGTTCGGGTGAGCGATACCTAGAATCCCGACATCCATTCGCCGAGGTAAACGCTTACGGATGATATGCGAACGACCTTGGGAGTCCAGAGGCGACCACTCTTAGTGTATCACTTTGCTCCGTGCGCTTGCAAGGCTGAGAGCTCCTCGCAGAGGCTTCGATGCGTTGCGTGATCGTCCCGCACTGGAACTCCGTCGACGTTGTTGTATAGGCGGGTTTTTTGTGGGTGTATGTTCACGGGTGCGGGTACCTCGTTCCGCTGACTCGGCGGCAGTCTGCGGTGATTTTCGTTCGAGAGCGTGCCAGAGCGTTCCGCCGGGTGCATCTCTGGTGCAGGACAGCTCATTGAGCGAGCGGCCCATACATGATTCTATGGTGCGAAGAGCGCCCCACGTCCGACGCTGTAACCTTCGTGCCGTCTCAGCGACTGTTGACGAACGGTGCGCTGGAGCCACAGACGCGCTGACCATGCGGCAAGGCACTGCGTAATCGTTGCAACGGAGGTTTTCTCAGACGCAACCGCTAGCGACGGAAACGGGACACCACTTCACTCGCCCGTATGAAAGGTTACGGAAGCGATAGCGCGTGTAGAGCGGATGCGCCCTGTGCCCAACGGATTCCACATAACCAGTGCGAGGACGCATGCGGAAACGTCGCTCCAGACACACGGGGTCTGGCTGGGGCTCGTGGAACACTGCAACTTGTCGTCAGCTGCTGGGTCTCAGTTGTGGTCGACACCCGTGTCAGTGGAAAGTGGAACGGATCCACTTTGCTGACTCTGGCGAACACCATAACGCTTGAGTATTCGCCATTGGTATCAACAGAAGCCCTTGCGGGCGTTTGCTTACACTGTTTCCTTTGCTTCTCTCTTATTTCGGCTTTTGAATACGGGGGTCTCTCCTTTCGCTCCAGCTCCATTGCTAACAGTGGCTGAATATAGGTGGCAGCATTCAAGTCCCGATGATGCTGCCGCCAACTGGTGTCGATGCGTTTCATACACAGGTGGATGCCACGATCTATGCTTCGTTCGCTGTTCGCGTCTTCCTTGTACACAGCCTCGAAGAGTCGCTTCGCAATGGTGACATTCGATAATGGCGAGGACTTTCCAGGTGTGCACCACACCTTTCTCTCTGAGGGCCTGCATGTGGCGCATAGGGGCTTGTTTCAGCGCTCTGTTACCGGCAGTTGACGGGCTCAGAAGGCTGCTGGCGAGATCCTCCTCCAGTTCCGTGCCCAGTTCGGTATCGGACGATCACGGGTTTGTTCTGGGCAATCCATGCATTGGTCTATGACTCTGTCCGCTATACGCACAAGCGCATGCTGTTGCATAGCATTAGTTATCATTCGCTTCCTTGCATGTTCTTCGTTTTCTAAGTACGCTTTCCGCAAAATATTCCGATGAACGTACCGGGGATCGAAATCTCTTACCGACTCGTGGGCGTAGCGTCGAGGGGTTCCTTCCGTTTTCGGCAATGGGGCCAAGGCTTGTGATACGCCCTGTTGTGTCGCGCGCTTCCTGGCCCTTGCTGTCATTTTTCTCGTTTCTGAAGACGAAGATGACAGGCGTGCGAGCAGCATGGATATCGGTAGCTGCCTGTCGAAGTACCGAAGACTCATTGGTAAAGCGTGTCTTCGGTTGCCACGGGGCCTCGTATACTCTCGTTCGGCTCGCGCGGAAGAACCGGCATAGATGATCGCTCTCCTCGGATGCATACCGTTGCAAATCGCACTGGGGAGCATGTTCACGAAACCGCGCCTCTCCATCACCTGTTGCTCCTGCGCGTATGCCCCTTTCCGGGCGGAGGTACGTTGGCGCTCTGAGCTAGCGGTAAAGCGTATAGGACTTTCGAGGATGATAACGCTTGGCTTTCTTCCAGTCGTGTGAGAGTTCCCTGAAATGTTCGCGCGTAAGCTGCGTAGATCGTTTCGTGAACTCGATATCAAGAACCAGCCCCTCATGTTCTCCGCCGCTCTTCTCGCTCTCCATCGGACGCCTCCGTGCCGCCGTTTCAAGGACGCGCGCATCTATAACGAAGCGAAAAACAGAAAGATTGAAAACTTGAAGAAAGCGTGATTCGATCATGATTCAGGTATGGAAAGCGGGAGAAAGGAAGCCTGAACATATGAATTGGATACAGACGTTGTGTATCGTTTCTAGAAAACCGTTTTTCATTCGTGTCGCGACTCATCTGCATTCCTTTTCGGTATTTGCATTCCAGCGGCAGCACGTCGAAACAGACACGCCGCACCGACGATCGACGATCCGGAAGCAACGTATGGAACGGATATCCCTTCATGCCGCACTTGGAATGCCCATGCACTGCATCTCAAAAACTTGCGGAAAATTTGAACATAGGGACAAAGCGAGTTGTTCCGTTTTCCATCCTATTCTGGCGTGGGACTAGCGCAGTTTCCAGAGTCGGTAGCGTCCACTGCCCAGAAGTGCTGCTCTGCCTAGACTGCAATTCATCAGCTGCGACCCATATTTCAGAGCACAATCCCTGACGGATGCTCGAATAAATACTTTATACGATTGGATATGGTACTCGAGGATACTCGTATCAGCTCGCTCTAGGGCGTGGCGTAAAAAACTTTCGGATGCCCTGTGGCTCGGCAGATATTCGCGAGTTCACTGAGGTTGCTTCTCTCGGAGCGGGTTCCCTCGCTGGCGTTCCAGAGGGCGTCTGATGAAGGGTAGACGTCTTCGTTCGGGGGATTCTCGGTGCAGGCAGACGCTCTGTGCTCGCAGGCGCGATCCAGGCTCGTTTTTCCTTGGTGTCGTTGGCAGGAGCTTGCTCTGGTGCGGCGGCATGACCTTGTCTTGAAGCGTCTGCCAAGCGAACAAGGATTTCCCCGTCAGGCGTGATGGTCTCTTCTAAAATCTTACCAGCAGCAACGCTCGATCTCGAATGTTTCTCATTCGAGTGCACGGTTCCCTGCTCGGGGTGTCGACACGTTCCCCGGGATGGGACCAGCGCGCTCCTCTCGGTCTCGAAGAGCAGGTCATTGGGTCCAGGCGCTTCACAAGTTTGCGCAGAAGCAAACTCAGATGCCAGCAGCTTTGGGTCAGTGACGGATGCATTCGCTGGAGTGTCTAATGCCGGGAAGCACGCCTCAGGCGCTTGGCGATTCCAAGTCGATCTCTCGGCGTTTTGTCCAGAAAGGCATGCCTCCTCGCATGGTCTGCTCTCGCGAGCATCTGGCCTAACGGGATGTTGTTCGTCTTCGTCGTCACTTGTAACCAGGCGTCGACGAGATCGTCGTGGACTGGCCGGCATCAGCGGCAGCGTCTCGGTCGTTGAATATCGACGCTGATCTTGCATTCCCGAAGCGCTGTCTCGATCTTGTTCTAAGCTCATCCTATCCGGTGAGGTAGGGGCACATTCTTCGCTCATTGGCTCTGTATGTCCGGGAACGTCATGTCGACAAGTGTCCGGGTGCTTTGCTTTGCCCGACGCTATGCGCTGAGATGTCGTTGCAACGATCGTCGCTGTTCGTTCCATTGGTCTTGCTCGCTGATTCTCTATGAAAAGATCCTGCGTCGTCGCGTCTGCTTTGGTACCCTTCACCACTGTTCTCGAAGCGACGCTAGCAACATCCAATGCCGAAGCGCCCGACGCAGTCGATGCATCTTTGAGGTCAGCGGGAAAGGCCCCCGTTGAGGCGCCAGGGCGCAGACGTTTTGTTTCAGGTTCTGCAACCATGCCCTCACTGGATCCGTTTCCGTTTAGACTGGAACCAACACAGACTCCGTCTGGAGAGCGTACAGCAGGTGCGCGCACAACCTCTTGTTCTTCGGTGAGGAAGCGGTACAGTGCTGTTTGGCTGCTATTGGAGGCACTACCTTTCTCGTTAGCAGCGGAAACACCAGACGGCGCAGCGTTCCGGTGCGGCTCATCAGCCTTCAACGTTTGCCCTAAGAGCAAGGCTTTGGATTTAGACTTGCGCCCAGAGGCCTCAGTGAGCGCGTCCACCCCAGCACCCGCCACAACCGCGGGCAGCTCTGCTTCCGTTATCACGACACCCGGCCGCAGTACACCGTACAGACGATCCCCTGGACCGTTGTACCCGCAGTGCACCCGAAACCGGAAGCACCGTCGACTCGGGTTATCGGCATCAGCTTGTGGTTCAACAGTTGCAAACACCAGCCGCTCCGATGGTAGTTCGCGAGCATAGGCCTCGAGTGCTTGTGCGGCCTGCTGTTCGTTCAGATCGAGCGTTCCTGCGACTTGTCGAATTGTTAGTAAACCTGTTGCAGACACATCTTCGTGTAGCATACCATCAAGCGCACTTGCAGTTGACAAGATTTCATCCATGCTGCAGATCTGGACGCCTCCTCTTCGAGGACACTGCCAACCTGGCTCTCGCGGGAAACGCGTACGAGCGCTCGCGCCACTGCCACTGGGGTGCTGCGGCCGCTGCAGGCATGCCGCTCGAACCGGTGGGTCACTTTCGATACTTTATAGCCTTTGGTTCAAACGAGGGTGCCCGCTTGCGAACCATCACAAGTGCTCTACGAAGCTTGTGTGCCATTGGAGAGATAGACGCGACCTCGAACCTATACGAGACTGAGCCGCTCTATGAGGCATCCCAGCCGGTGTTCCTGAACGGTGTTGTGGCGCTGCAAACAGATCGTGAACCGTTTGAACTTCTTTCAGAACTCCAGCGCATCGAAAAAGACCATGGTCGAGAGCGCTCGACTGATACGGAAAAGCGCTTCGGGCCTCGCACCCTCGACCTGGACGTGCTGCTTGCGGAGCGGTGGCAACCGAACGGCTTCCGAGCGTTACCGCCAGTCACCTCGTCGCGTTTAACGATACCGCACCCGAGAATAAAAGAGCGCTCATTTGTTTTGCGGCCATTGAAGGATCTGGGTATAAGCGTTAGGGACGCGAGACCACTACCTGGTCGAGTGCAGCAGGTGTTGGTGACAGCCAACGAGATGGTGTTGCCGGTGCGACGCTGTGCAGCCGGGATGCCGCACGTGATGGGCATCCTCAACGTCACACCGGATAGCTTCAGTGACGGTCACCCAGACAACTTGTCGATGGAGAAAGCGCTGCGTACTGCGGAGCGCCTGGTGCGACACGGAGCCCGTTTGTTGGATGTTGGTGGACAGAGCACGCGTCCGGGTGCTGTTCGCATCTCGCCTGCTGAGGAGGCGGCTCGTATTTTGCCGGTTCTCAAGGCACTGCGGGCGCGATTCCCTGCTCAAAAAGGTATCTGGATATCGGTGGACACATTTTATGCCTCAGTTGCGAAGCTAGCGATTGAGCACGGTGCTGACTGCATCAACGATGTAAGCAGCGGCCGGCTGGATCCGGGAATGTTGCCTTTCCTGGCCGAGGCTCATGTTCCAGCCATATTCATGCACATGCGAGGCAACCCGCAAACCATGATGGATCATGCTAACTATCCGGAGGGTGAAGTTGTTGATGTGGTTGCTTCCGAGTTAGCGGAGCGACTTGATGCAGCTCAGCGAGCAGGCATCTACCGGTTTAACCTCATTGCCGATCCGGGTCTGGGCTTTGCGAAGCACAGCAACCATAATATAGCGCTGTTGAGAGGCTTGGAAAGATTTCGTGAGCTTCTGAGTCGAGGCCGAGGTGAGTGGCCCATGCTTTTAGGCGTCTCCCGGAAGCGATTTCTGGAGCAGTTCGCGGCTCGTTCGGCAACATTGCCCGATGCCGCCGCAACCACATCAGGGAAAGAGGCGCAAAAAGACAACTCCGTGCCGCTGGACGCCGCGGCTCGCGACTTTGCCACGGCTGGGGCTGTTACCTGGGCCGCCCTGCACGATGTCGATATCGTGCGCGTCCATGAACCTGCCGTCTGCGACGCTGCGCGCTGTTTTCTGTACTTGCAACGAGATGCGGCTTCCCGCAGTGCAGCCGCTTCCACAGAAAATGAAACGTGTGCTCCGTACTGAGCGCCCTGTATGAAAAGATTACAGGGGATGCAAGCCGGCGAAAAACGGCACCCGTTCCGAATCAAGTGAGCTTCCTGGCAGACGAGGCTCCTGCAGCTGTTGCAAGGCGCCGTGGAGCTCCCGATTCTCGTGCCCAGTGCCGCACGTGGCATCCTCCGGGCAAACTTCTATGTTCTTATCAAACGAAATGCATGGGAGGATGCTTGAAGAGCGCCGAATCTCAGAGCACCGGCGTTGCCTCTGCACAAATATGAAAAATGCGTGTTGGCACGTGTACCAGAGGTAGCGTTGCGAGACCAAAGTCCGTTTGTATCTCTCTTGAACCTGTTCACCACGAGTTTCTCGGCATCGAGAAACTTCCAAGAGTACGATAGACGACAACCACTGGCGCGGAAACATGCTGAAACGCAGTCACCACAAACGGCATGGTGCCAGTGCGTCGGCGGCATCAGTCGGCACAACCCAATCCCTGACGCTAAGTCGCAGTAACCGGCGTTGTTAGATTGCTCACCTCTTCAAAGTTGCTTGTGGAGCAAAACCGGTTCGAGAAGCGTTCTCGTACGCGCCTCGGGGCACGCGTGCATCGATATATAGATCCTTGGAAATCCACCGTGCTACTGCGGTGCACGGAAACGCAGAGGATACCGAGAAGCTTCCCGCCCTGGACCATGGGCGAAACGCTGGCGCGAAGGGCGAATGCCCCCAACGTCTACGCTCTTCCGATCAATGGTGATGAATCACATTTAGCACTGAGCTTCGTGTTCAAAGTATGGCTGGTCCTCGTGTGGCATTCGAGGACTTACTGCCGAGCTGAAGTAGTAGAAGCCAGGATAGTCGGCGAGATTAGAGCACCGCTCCGTGTAGAGATCGGCGAAGAAGCTGACCTGGTGCGCGAAGAGCGTCGTTCGATGTGCCGATCGAAACAAACCACCAAAGTGCGGATTAAAAGCATCCTCAATGGACTCTCGGACCTTTTGGAGCTCAGCCTGCAGGATTCCTTCTTCATCGGGTCGTTGGCGAGCGGAGGCATCCAAGCCCCGAAACATCTCCGCTCGCAAAAACTCCAAAGCGCCCAGTCGGTCGAGAAGCCCTCGCGCTCGAGCCAGAGCACCGATCTCTGCACTGAGTTCGGGGACAACCAGCAACGTACGCCAGTGATGCGTCTTCCGCGCGACCAAGACGTCTGCGTAGATGTGGTCACCGACGTAGAGAACAGTGCTTCCTCGAGAGATTCCTGCGAGCTCGTGAAAGGCGCTAATGGATCCACCTTTGAAGACTCTACCCCGCAGCGGCCGAGCACTCAGTTGGTCAGTGCGCACCTCGTATAACATGGACCTTCCGCTTTTGGTGTCGATTTCCCGCAGAGCTGTACCCGAACGAAAGAAGAGCGGCTTTTGAGCCCCCACGATGCAAAAGTCGAACGCTTCTCGCCAGCCGGCGTTGGGTTCCGCCCCGTTCGCAAACCGCCCTAGTATGAACCTGAGCACTGCATCCGTGTACCAGTATTCGGAATTCGTGAGCAGGAACAGCTGTTTCCCGGCATGTCTAAGCAAACGCAACATTCGATGGATAGCATCATCGTTTGGTAGATAGTCTGCGAGCCGGGCAAGGGTCTCGTTTTTCAGGATGCCGTGGTCGTGGATTCGATCCGCTGCAGCTCGAACATCCTGCCATAAGTTGAAAAAGCTCAGGCGGCCGTGGTCACCATCACCGAAACGAGCACCTTCTGCAGATTCCTCTGCGGACTGATCGAAGTACTCCACGAGATCAGCGTACAGGTTGGCGATCGGCAGATGGTACAGCGTGTCCATGCTCTGGAACTCCTCCCCGACCTGAGCAGAAGCGATGTTTCCCGCTGGATAGGCAGCATCGACTTGTTCCGCGGTTAAGCGTCGGCGACCGTGAACGGCGCGCAGAATGACACCGTAAGCATCGCACTTGACAAAGTTTCCACGAAGAGCATCCACCAAAAGACCCCGAATGAGAAAACCCTCGTCAAAACGCCATTCCAAGATGCACTCTGGGTAACAAAACTGCTCGACCAGTTCGCGACATATAAGGTTGTACTGGAGCTGATCAAATGCAGGTCGCAGGTATGCTGCGAGCGTATAGTCCATATCGAAGCCGATGTGTGTAATGTGGTCCAGGTTCACGTCGCGGTTTGAGTAGACGCGTTGCGCTGCTGCGCGGCGAAACTTGCGAACGGCACCGTGTGCCTTCCAGGAACGAATATCGTCCGCTGTAATGACCCGCACGAGATCTGACGCACGCTCTCCTCCAGCCAAGTGGTTCAGAACGCTTTTGGGGCTCATAGGGCTCCGCGTTGCACCACCACCAGGTAAGGTTGCTCTCGACGTTTCGTCTGAGGGTTCCCCCGACGCTGACATGTTTCAGGCTTGCTCGTGTGACCTGCTGGTGCACACCTAGCGTCGCGTTAACTCGTCCCTATGAGAGAAGCGCAAACAAACACTCAAAATTGAGACACGAAGCGACAGGGTGCCAGAAAGCTACGGAAAACACCGCGGTTCGTGGAGCGTATCTCCGGGCGCGCTCGGGCGACACGCGGGGATTCGCGACGGTCGTGCAAAATGAATATCCACTCACAGACGCCTCGGGGTCTTTCTTTTTTTGACCAGCCCCCTGCTATCGGTATCAGCTTCTCCTTGTAAACCTTGAGCCTGAGAGGTATTCCAATAAAGTTCGATGTCGTCAGCTCCTCAGGTCTCGTCTGCAGCACCGCACATTGTCTGATATTGATAGCAGCGTTAAAGTACTGCTGTACAAACTCCGTGCGCTTCGTACCGCTGCTTGATCTCACCGTGGCGGGGGTTCCTCGAACTCGTGCCTTTTGTTCCATTTGGCGCTTTGTCGGCTCTCTGTACTTCCGATCGGCGAAGCGCTCCGCTGGCTTAGCTCCGTTTGGACCGTTTGGAGAGGGCACCCCAGCTCATCCCTTAATTTTCTAAAATGAATACACTTGTTTATGCCGCTAGGTGAAGACCTTCCTGGAGCGAGAAGGACTTGGGGAAGAAAGACGACATATGTCTCCGTGGAACCATGTGGTAAACGCTTCAGTGCTTCGCCCGCTGGTGCCATCATTACGTTGCAAGATAGAAATTACTCTTTCGATCGGGTTGAGCCATGGAGGATACGTAGTAATGAAAAGCAGCTCTACTCCCCGGTAGAATCGGCAAAAACTCGATGGTTAGGGGAATGGTCAATGGCCATGTTCTGTAATTGAAGGTCGTCACCAGATGTCATGGGAAACGACTTCACTGCTTCGAAGAAGTCGGGGCTGTTGTACGAGCCTTCGCTACGAGCGAAACGGATGCCGCCAAATGAATCCATTGTAGCTAGAACAGATGATGATGTTGTCGTTGTCTTCAAGTTCGATTGCACATACAACGTGCTCCCTTTTCTGCGAGTACCCATATACGCTCCCAAGGTTGCGTCCGAAGGAAATCTCATCGACTGAAAAAACAAACCGATATCCTTTGCCTCAAAGTAATCGCGACGTTCCAGGAACGCTGTCGATTCGATTTCGTTGCCAGAGAGCCGTGACTGAAATCCGACTTGTTTACGAACTGTATCCCAGTGAATTCAGGGTCACACGAAGCAGCTGTTCAGAAACAGAGATGGCCATTGTGGCTGCAAGCTTCCCTTTTGCCGTCCGTAAGGTGCTCAACGGGTCGTTTTGTACCATGGACCGCAAGCAGTCTTTGAGCACATCGGTTTCCGGCACCGAGCGCATGTACTTCTTCGTCTCAGTGTTACTCAACCATCAGCGTCCCGTTGTATACTTGACCTCAATGCGGAATGCAGTCCTCCATGCACTGTTCAGTCAAGAATCTAGGTCGTCCACGATTTATACGGATACATTGCATCGTGATTTCGACTTTCTCCTACACACTGCCAAAAAAAGCATTCGATTACACGCAGCTGGAATGGAACAAAACTGAGCTGAAGTTTTTGTAACGACGCCAGTACTTCATTGGAACGCTGACAAAAAAGCATTCTTCCTTTGGTCAGAACGGTACTTGTGGTGCGGGTGTACGGGCATCACCCGCTATTTTAGGTTGCATGCTTTCGCTCAAAAATAAACGCTATACCAGGAAAAGCAACACATATGACCAGCCTTGCATCGTCAGAAACGCTCGCAACAGACATTTTGCGTGTGTCGGGCGCCTCGTTTGATACGCACCGTTGACTCGAACTCGAGCCTGCTCTTGATGATTGCCTTTGACACGAAGTCCCGAGTGTCCCAGTGATGGGCAAGGTGCGTAGAAACGGTGCACGCTCCGTCTAGGCGAGTAGATGCTCGTGCGTAGTCACGGCATTGCAGACCGGATGTCGTTGAGCAGGTTCCTCTCAGGACCGAGAACGACACGCCTGCTTGGCGGAAAATGCTTTCACAGACTGTTGACGATGTCACAGCGGAATCCAGCTCCGACCGATATAGAGACATGATCGCTCCTAGAACGGGAGCAGAGGCATGAACCGAGACTGCTCGTGATCTCGTTCTGTTTTCAAGTGCGTGCCACCCCGTTCGCCCGAGGTTTCCTATCTCCATCTCGCTGCCTAACTTGCTGCAGTTGGCGACCTCGTCGCACTATCTATTATCATGAGACCTCTACCTATCATCCAAGCGGTATTCCCATTTCTCCATGATAGCGTCGCCTTTAGCGGACAGCGTCGCCATGAACGATTGTTCCAGAATTACTTGCGTCCTCTTTACGATTGCATATCCATGTTCATCAGGCACCACCACCACCACCACCACCACCACCATAATACAGAGCGCGCTCAACGTTTGGATCCCGTCTCGGTTGTTTTGGCGGTTCGGACAGCTCCTTTCGATCCAGTACCTACGATGCTGCGCATCATTTGGTGGTGCTCGATCAACCACTCGTTAGAATGCTCCGCGGCTGCAGCTGTTTCTCCAGACCTGCTCCTTGCGTCATTCCGCGGCGGTAGTCTGGACCTTCGCATTTTCTGCATTTGTTGCTTCAGCACTTGAATAACCTTGCGATTCAGCGGCGTATCGACGCTAATCAGGATTGCAACCAGCATGACTACTGTGCTTGCGACGACGGCGAGGATTGTGAACAGCAAACGATACTCCCGCCCGGATTCGGCTGGGGTTATTTCAACAACGCCATCCAGCACTTTGATGCTATACCCGAGCATCGAGTTGCGATCCAGGAAAGCCGCAATCGATCCCTCCGGTTGCGTGGACACCAGTGAGGCGAGCTGCTCTGGGCGGAACCCCAGTTCGATTAAGAGCTCCCGATTTTTCCACTGTCGCTCGAGGAAAACCGTCAAGCGGAGGATGCAAGGTCCGGGCGGGAATGCAGCATGCACGGCCAGTGGATAGACAAAGGAGAGCTCTTGTCCTCGGGTTAGCGTTCGATTCACCAGCAAGAACGACATGTTTTGGAGATGCGCTGACGGGTTTTGTATCGCGTGCAACGCGCCGATAGCACCAACAACCAGATAGGGTTCATGTTCCGTCACATTATCCGCACTATTTCGAGCGTCTTCAGCGTCCTGGTGTGCCACGGTTACAAGGACGTACTTCGAATCGCCCGCGGCAAGCTTCACGGCGGTTTCTGCTTCGTGTCCAGCCTTGGCGGTCGAATTGTGTTCCGCACCGCCAACGAACGCGTAAGCGTATTCTATATCTTCCGGAGCGTCAGGCGGGTCCGTAAGAGGGTGCACCTTGGAGATCAGGTGCCGCCGAACGAACTTGTCGAAGACACTGAGCACCTCAAGCGCGGTGCTCTCCGAGCTGTCGTCACTTGCTTTTTCGTCACCTCTCACGGATTTCGAGCCCAAAACGAGCAGACACCGGGTTGAAACCAGTAGCGTACATAGTACGACGGCAAGGAAAACAGTCTTCCCTCCGGATGATACCCTCATCATACAGTGTTTTCTTTAGGGTCCTTCAAACCGCACGGGGAGAAACGAAGCATTCGATGCGATCGGGCGGCCGGTGGCGGGACGTCGCTCCGATGCTCCTCGTCACCGCTGCGTCACCGTTCGCTCCGCTGAACGCAAACTTTGAGGCGAAGATCAGACACTGCTGTCTTCCTTGAATCGGCTTCGCTGCATAGCCGCGTATCCGAAGCTGCTGGAAACGGTGCGTGCAAGCTTCGCGCTTTGAAGCTGTGCTCCCGGGAAGGACAGGGGCCCTCAAGCGTTCTTGAGAGACGAGGTTCTCCGTCCGAGCCACAGGGGCTCGCACTTGAACGGAGTCTTCCGCTGTCACGGTCTCGTAGGGTTTCAACCGGGCCGCAGTTGCTGCTGTGGCTCTAAGGTGAACGAAGCGATCAGCTGGCACGTTATCATACTCGTTCGTTTGCGCTGCTCTTGCTGTTTCTCAACGACTCTGGAGACCCTGACGTCTGAGGCGTCCCGAAAGCGTTTCGAGTGCGCCCCAGTGGACGCAGCGTGCACGTGCGTGCTGCACTTGACTAGCCAAGTGTGCCTATGGCGGACCTGGTTCGAGAGCGCCTCGCTCCGGTGTCAACCTACCGAGATCGTCAGTACGTTGGCACATATGAACAGCGCGAGGAACAGCTGCTGAAAACGCAAACAGTATACGTGGGAAACTTGTCCGTTTACACGACGGAGGAACAGATATATCAAGTTTTTGGCATGGCTGGTGAGGTCAAGCGTGTGGTCATGGGTCTCGATCGTTTCAAGCTGACACCATGTGGGTTCTGTTTTGTGGAATTCATGTCCCGAGAGGGCGCTGAATACGCCGTAGAGTTGCTGAATCGCAGCACGCTGGATGACCAGATCATCAAAGTGGACTTTGACGTCGGCTTTCAAGAGGGCCGCCAATGGGGTCGCGGCATAAGCGGCGGCCAGCGGGCTCAGGATCGGCAGGAAAAACGCGTCGCGCGCAAGTACCGATGAAAGAATCGCTTTGGATACGCGTCGCCTGCGAAAAGCCAAGCCAAGAGAAGCGAAGCCAACGCAGTCTTTCCATGAGACCTTCAGATCAAGAATCGCTGTGCGCTCGGAGCAGGGCGGTCACATGGTGTCGTTCGATATCGGGTAGCGAATGGGAGAGGCCTTTTGTGCGCTCCCTACCATAGATCGACTTGTTCTATGCGGCGTCGTGAAGTGAACTGCCTCTGTTCAAGCAACTGCAGTGCTTGGCACAGATGTCTGTAGGAGAAAAGGCTTTTTGGTAATGGCGATGGTCCCCAGGGGCATCCCTTCTGCATGTTGTGTGAATCCGCAGTGTCAAGGCGTTGAAACGCGACGCACGATGCCATGGTGCGCAGCCGCAGTGCTGCGGTTACACAGCGAGCTCATTCCGGTACCATGGATCGATTAGGATGTGGATGCTGCGCACGGCGACCCGCATCGGATGCGTCGACAGGGGAACAGGTCGTATGCGGGTGACTTCGACCTAAGAATGGGCGATGATCCCGTAGCCACAGTTCACGCGCATGGTGACCAGGAGGCATCGAGCTGTGGCTCCAGGTACGCTTCCCGGTGTCTCTACACAGCATCTCTGGTCCCGCAAGATTTTATCGATGGAGGCTTGTCGAGCATTTTCCATGGATGTGCGTTTCGCTCTTAACAATATTGTCATGGCGCTTGGAGCCAAAGCAAAGAACTACAAAGCGCATCAGCATGAACGATGCGATTGTCTAAACTCTGCGCAAAGTAGACCGAAAGGCATCTCGTGCCGATGCTTTCTCACGGAGTCGCATGGACGACGTTGTTCTTGATCCATCATGGATTGCAGATGCACTGTATGTAAGGCTGCTACCCATGCTCGTCTAGGAAAATGATGCGATCGACGCGCACGGCGTCAGTACGCATCCAGCAGAAGATCTGCACCGGACTGCAATAGGAACCGATCGCAAAACACGCTCTTCGGTTATGAAGGTTTTCCGGTTCGCTGTTCTCGTTGATCCGGAAACCTTGCGCGCCTTGCCTGTCGTTCCGGTAAAAGTCCGGGGTCGTACCAGACACCTTTGTTCCGAGATGTGTTTCGGCCGCAGATTGCCTACGAGTTCAACATGAAACCGCCACCGAAGCCAACAACACCCACATCGCGATCTCAGCTCCATCGCAAGCACCCGTCTATGCCTCAGATCCCCCCAGTACTGCGTCCCGATAAGCGGGACCCTTCAACCCATTTTCGAGCATCAATGCCGTCATTCCGATGTGTACAGAGCGCTATGCGACGCAAATGCGTGCATTCGCTACACGTGTCCACCGGCCGCGCACGCATCTCCAAAAAGTGGACCAGTACCCACTGGAGGCTGCACTGCAACATCGGATTGGGTATTCGATACCCACATCCACAAGCTAAGTGTTGATCTGTTTTTTCTTCACCCGATGTATCGAGCCAACGCCTGTCCACCAGATTCCATCGAGCGCCAGAATACTGCCCAGTGCCACATAAAGCGCCTGCTGCACATCCACGACTAGAGACATCCGCTTCCCGATGACTCAGTTCCTCTCTTCTGTGAAGAAATCGGCATGTGATTCCATACATCCTTCAACGCATGCGTTCCACAACGATGAGCGTCCATTGAGGATGCGATCCTCAGGTAGCACCGTAGCCGCGATGCCGCCGTGACGCCAAGCGCGCCGGTGCCAAAGGGCCATCGGATCCATGATCTCCAGGATAAAAACTACGGAACAAGGTACTCGGAAGTACGTCGAACGACGGCTACTTTCAGTACGATCGATATCGAGTGCAACATCGGGGATTCCCGGTCCAAAGCAACCCGCTGATCCACGAAGCAAAAATCGGATTTTTGACGTCAATTTTCGGGGATCGTCGATGGCGCACAGCAATGCGCCGCAACGCCGCCCCGCGCACGGATGCCATGATGATGCGTGCAACGACGACGTCGCTGCTGCTGCTGCTGCTGCTGCTGAACCGGTGCTCATGCAGACGCTTCGGGCGACTCCGCTACTCTCGCAACTTGGCGAGAGCGACGCTGAGCTCCAACAGCATGCTATCAAAGAGCTTTTACAGATCGTTGATGATTGCTGGCCCGAGATCGCGTCGCTGTTACCGCGAATCGAGGAACTCTACGAGGATCAGGGCTGGGACGAGGCCTCGCGCCAGCACTCAGCACTGCTCGCGGCAAAGGTATTGTTTCATCTGGGTGAGATAGATGAAGCGCTAATGTATGCTATGATGGCTGGAGACTTGTTTGTTGGGGACGATTCGAGTGAGTTTTCGCGAGTGCTGCGTGCACGTTGTCTGGACAAGTACGTGGCACGGCGACAGCTCGACGGTGAGTCTGAAAACGCCTCTACCACCACCACCACCACCACCACCACAGAGGCGTATGCGGAAGATTTGGCGCCTAACGTCCTGGAAGCAGTCGTTAACCAAAGCATCTGGGCTTGCGTCGATGCTGGTGAATATAATGAAGCGCTGGGGATCGCCCTGGAAGCGCTACGTCTCGACGCCGTCAGTGCCGTACTCGGGACTGCTGCTGCTGCTGCTGCTGCTGCTGCTGCTGCTGCTGCTTCTGCTACTCAGAGCGCTGTTTCGAGTCTACTCGAATACGCAATCGTATGCTGTCAGGAGCTCATATCGAAGCGCTGGCGCCGCGAAAAGATTCTGAGACATCTCGTGGAATGGCAAAACTCTCAACCAGAGGATCAAAGAGACGAGATGATTCTCTGTCGATGCCTGATGCTATTGCGGGATGCTAGCGGCGTGACGCAGATTCTACAGCGACAGTTACGCGAGCGAAAAGAGTCTCTGGCGTATCAGATAGCATTTGACCTCTGGGACCACGATGATCGGGCGCTTGTAGCACAGGTCCGGAACGACATCGTGGCTGCCATCGAGTCAAGAGATGCAGTGGCTGCCGCTGATCTCTCACGAACGAATGAGCACGCGATCCTTTTGAGCATTCTGAATGGCCGCATGCCTTCAGAACTCTATCTGGATTTTATGCGGCGTCGGAACTGCTTCGACAAGCGACTTTTGAAATCGTTGCTGCATCGGCTGGTAGCGCCACCATCACTAGCGCAGTCCGCGATCCTGTTCGCGTATGGGCTTGGTTTTGCAGGCACAGCGGATGACACGTTTCTCAGGGAGAATGTCGAGTGGCTCATGCGCACTGCAAACTGGACAAAGTTTTCCGCAACGGCGACGCTCGGCGTGGCGCACATTCGCAATGCCGATCAAGCGTTCGCGCTGCTTGCTCCGTACCTGTCGTCGTCGCATCAGGGGTCCATGGGCAGCTCTGCGTACTCGGAGGGAGGCGCGCTCTATGCGCTCGGACTCATTGCCGCGAGTGGTGTTGAGGCGCACAAGGTCGCCGAGTTTCGACGTTACTTGTTGGAGGTACTGCGCAACGCTGGAACGAATGAAGTAATTCAGCACGGTGCGTGTTTAGCTCTCGGTTTGTGCGCGCTTGCTGACGGAGAACGTGAGACCAACAATGTGAGTCCGTCAGAGAGCGAATCTTTCCAGGAGCTGCGCAATGTACTTTACATGGATTCGGCTTTGGCAGGTGAAGCGGCAGCCTTGGGCATGGGTATGGCACTCGTCGGTACCGGGGACGCGGGAGCGATCGAACAGATGCTCGAGTACGCTCGCGAGACGCAGCATCAGAAAATTATCCGTGGCTTGGCAATCGGTCTTGCCCTGGTGGTCTACGGCTGCGAGGAAGAGGCGGAACCCCTGATCCACCGGATGCTTGCCTCGGAGGACGGCACCATCCGATATGGAGCCGTCTTTGCTATTGGTCTAGCATACTGCGGTTCCGGGAACAATGCGGCAACGAAACGCCTATTGCATGCTGCAGTCAGCGACGTTAACGACGATGTGCGTCGCGCAGCAGTCTTGAATTTGGGTTTTATCTTCGCTCGTGATAGAGATCAGCTGCCCCAGGTCGTCAGCTTGTTGGCTGAATCCTACAACCCACACGTACGGTACGGAGCGGCGATGGCGCTCGCCATCGGATGTGCATGCTCTGGGAACCAGGACGCTGCAAAGATTCTCCAAAAGCTGAGCAACGACACGGTTGATTTCGTGAGACAGGGCGCACTCATCGCACTGGCGATGCTCTATCAGCACCACAACCAAACTCGCAGCGCGGCGTCAGCTGCACTTCGAAAACGACTAGATACCATAGCGAAAGATAAGCACGAGGAAATTTTGACGAAGTTCGGCGCGGTGCTTGCGATGGGCATTATCGATTCAGGCGGACGCAATGCCGAAATAGCCCTGCTTTCCCGACTAACACAGAGTCTGAGGCCGACCGCAGTGGCGGGCATGGCGCTTTTCATGCAATACTGGTACTGGTATCCCATGGTGCCATTTCTGACCCTATCGCTGCGTCCAGCGGCTTGTGTTTTTGTGAATCAAGGCATGCAACTGATGCGCCTCAAACTCCAAGTTGAGGGAGATGACGAGCGCCTCGCGCAATTCACCTACGCGCCGATGTTCGAAGAGGACGACAACAAAATCGAGCGAAAACGGGAGAAAATGGTGCTCTCGGTGACGGCCAAGGCCGATCGCCTCAAGCGAATCCATCCAACATCACAGCAGCGAAACGACCAGGAAAGCGAGCACGGAACGCGGAAACCCGCCAAATCAAACGCCGCTGCACCGACGAGAGCCCCAGAACAGATGGATGTGATTGCGAACGACGTCGTTGAGGAGCCAAAAATGGTCACTGAGCAGACCGCCGGAGATGCCTCTCGAGATCACCACTCGGAGGCGAAAGCGCATACGCCGAAAGCAACGAATGCGCTGGCGCTTGCGGCCGTGTCGCTCCTGGAGAATCCCGCGCGGGTGCTGACGGCTCACGAGGGCTGGGTGTCGCTCGACGGTGACGATGCGCTTCGTTGGCGTCCTCTGCGACGCGGTGCTGGTATTGTTCTCGTGGAACGAGAGCCAGTACGTGATTCTGCATACCCTGATGCGCCCGACGGCGTTGTAGAACGCTTGCCGCCGCTCGCACCGCCCGTCGCACTGGCGAACGGTGCTCGTGGACGTGACGTATCAGGAGGTAGCGGCGCTGATGCTGGCGTCTCTGGCATTCCCGAACATCCTGTTTACGATGATGAGGATCGGGAACCTGCAACACCTGAACCATTTGAATATACAAGCAATACGGCGTCCGCAGAACAAGGCAGTAACCAGAAGCATCCTCCATCGCCGCCGAAATCTCCATCGACACACAAGAAAAACGACGATGACGACAAGGACGACGCTGCTGCAGTCTAGCATTGCGGTTCGTTTGAGACGTGAACGATGGACCCGTAAATGAACTTGTGCAATGTCCCGGGTTCGTCCAGGAGCATCTCTGAATCGACACTAGCAATCGGGGAAGCAAATGTCGTATCCCTCGAGAATGTCTGGAGCGTTCAAATGGTACCAGCTGTGTTGTGGAAAGGTGTGTGCTTCAATGAGCGTCGGTGTTGTAGGGCTATATCAAATCCGTAGCATCCCTGCCTATGGTGCTCCCATGTGTCGGAACGTAACATGACGATTCCAAATTCATGCCGTCCTTGGTTCCGGTACTCGTCGAGGTCGGCATGATACCAGGGGTCTCACAGATCGCCATCTCGACGCCAATGCACATACAGAAGCCACGAAGAAAGCGTATGTATCGTGCAGCAGCAGCAGCAGCAGCATAAGAAAAAGCATCCACGCCGAACACCCGAAGGCCAACACGCGCCTCGCTGCCCAGCAAAACAACGATACCCTGCGTACAGCCAAGGTCCATGTTCGGATTCCGCAGCGCAGTGACTCGTCGCACAGCGATCCGAATGGAACCGAAGCGAAGCGTCACCACTTCAAGGACGCGAACCAGACCCTAAACCTCGCCCGACTTGGATGGAATCGCCCATGTCTCGCGCGCACTCGAGGCGTGTGCACTCACCTGAGACCGTGCACAGCCTAGTGAAGCGCCCAGTGATACCGATCGATGCAGGTGTGCTCTCGGTTCCTTGACATCCACAGATGAGCTGTCGCACAGAGACGTTGCTCGGATGGACGGCTGACGCAGGTGTGCAGTTCTTGGTCAAGGCCCGCGAACAGAAACTGAACGCAAAGAACGCTTCTCCTGCAGTTCAATCGTTTCGCAGTGGCGATCACTGGTTTGCATGAATGGTGCAGAGCAGCGGCTCCAGGATCATCACCATCCGGGTTGACGAGCGCTCGTGCAGTGGAGAAGCTACTGCACATACCTGCTGCGTCCATCGTGTTTGAATCCTGTAAAAGCAGAGCTAATGAAAACACACGGAGATGAAAAAGCATCGCTGCGATCCCAACAACTGCAACCGATTCGACTTGAGCATGTGCGCCACGGAAAGCACGGCACCCTCGATAACACGAAGAAAGACTCGTACACACACACACACGAGCTCTGTTGCCAGTTGATCAGCTCGTAAAGTAATAGCACACGCAAATGATGAAATAAACCGCAAGAAGCTCAATACCCTCGAGCCAGTTGCTCGTGCTGTCCCGCATCGCGTTCGCCAGCACCACCGTCGAAGCGATCAGGGCAAAGCCCCCAAACAACGGGATCTCGAGCGTCAGCGGAATACCAAGTATCCAGGCAACCAGAACCAGCGCGGGAAACACCAGCAGACCAACCTGTACAGCTGACCCGACCGCTATCCGAACAGCAAGATCCATCTTGTTCTGCATCGCCATGGAGACTGCACCCAGGTGCTCCGCAATGTTCCCCACCAGCGGTAAAAGGATGAAAGATACGAACGGCGGCGGGAGCGACAAAGCTGCAGCAGCCTGCTCGAGTGAACCCACCAGAGCATCCGTACAGAATGAAATCAAAAGCGTACAGAGCAGCAAGAGTACGATATTCGCCCACAGGCTCAGGTCAGGAACCTCGGTCAGCGTAGCTTGCTCCGCCGTACACGGCTGCGGACGGGTCGAACGAGCAGCTTGCCCGGCTGGGTTCCCGGCACCGAATTGCGCATCCGCAGCGTTGTTGTTCTGCAGCGAACGCATCCGTCTCACATCGGCATCTCCGTACCTGGTGTTCGCATACGCGTCATCGGGGAACGAGCTCGTGTCCATGGATTGACCCCGTTCCATTTCATGCAGCACACCTGCCGATACCGAGATCATATCAGATTCATCGCATTGCGTACCTGCACTGCACTCGAGGCGTTGAGCATCGACACCATCGCCAGCGCCAGCATCACGCCGCTCCAGCGCCTGCTCCGCACCCAAAAAGCCTAGCGCTGATGCAGAGGCGCTCAGCGGCGATGATCGCGAGCCGGGTGCTTCCACGGCCTCAGCGTGCGTTACGAGCTCAAACACGAGATACGCCACATACAACGCTAAAAGTAAAACAGATGTGCAGCGTGAAACATAAACATCCCTGGAGCTTGCGTTGTTGACGATGCTGGTCGCATTCGAGGCCGTTTCGTTGGCAACGGCCTGTCGCCGGTGCGCGTCAACCGCTTGCCGGAAAACGCTCGGGAAGAGAATGCCAATGGTTGTAATATGCAAAATGCTCATATTGGTATCGCTGAAGGTTGGTGCAAAGGTCTGCTCTCGAAAGTGAAGTCCTCCGACAAGAAAACAAAACCCGGTGACGAAGAGTTCGTTGCCGATAATCGAGCCCAGCATCGTGGCCTTCAGCACATCCGTCAGCCGATGCCGCAGCGCCGATACGGCAAAGATGAACTCGACGGCGTTCCCAAAGGTAGCGTTCAGAAGCGCACCCAAAGCTGCTGTAGAATACCAGGAAATATGTTCGGTAAAACGACCAAGAAGGATACCCAGCGGGAAAATTCCGAAAAAGTTGCTCCAGAATATGAAGCTTGGACTGAGGTTCAGCCGCGAACCCGCGAGCCCCGGCGGTACCAGCAACAGCAGCACGTTTACGCGATATCGCATCCAGGAGTACGGAAAGAAACGCTGCGGCAAGCTCGTGGTCTTGGGTGCGAGACGCTGGTGAGGCTCCCGCCGAATTATCCAGTGCTCGGGCAGAAGCTCCAGGTGCCCGGACGCGTGACGCCCAAACCCGCTACCCCCTGAGGACGCTGCAACCAAAGGAGACCATTCATCGTGCGTAGCCTCGTCCATATGCTGTACCTGGACGTTTGTTTTCGACAGCCTGTGAGCAGCGTCTACACAGCGCAACACGACTTGCTTACATGCGGCTGACAACGAACGTTGTCGAAATAGTCGTTGTGTGTCGGACGGACGGCAGCAGCGAGCAGGGCGACGACTCCGGTGCTCGGCGCTGGCATTGCTTGTACCCTCTGTAGAGCGAAAGGTGGCGTTTCGTAGGGTGCTGGAGAAGGCTGTTTCGGGCAGACAGTTGTTTATACGTGTGTGTGTGTGTGTGTGTGCGTGTGTGTGCATCATGCAGCAATCCTCTAGCGTTCCAGTTGCAGACTCCTGGGAAGACGACGAGGTGGAGTTCGATCTCCAAGCTGGTGCCGCGATCGACAGTCGCACCCGACAACAACAACAGCAGGAGCAACTAGAACAGGCACGAAAAGCTGCAGCGGCGAAGCGATCCGACCCGGACTTTGATCCCACGCTCGTCGCAAAACTCGCTGAGCGCAAACACAAGGAACAAGAGCAGTTAGAGAGGCAGCGCATTCTGCAGGCCGAGCTTGACGCGTTGCCCGAAACCGCTCGCAAGCTCCGACTGCAAAAGTTAACTGAAGAAGCGGACCTCCAGTACGCCAGCGAGTGGCTTGGAGGATGCACCTCCAGCGCTTCGGCGACTGCGTCCGCCACACCGATGGGTAGTTTCTCGCTGGACAGCACCCAGCCGCGCACAAAGGCAGACTTCGAGCGCTTCGCACAGGCTCTGGTAGACCGGCTCTGTACGCTGCGGCGCGGTGCAAAGACTCCCAGGTCGTACATTTTGTTTCTCAAGGACGTTCTCCATGGACTTTTCGTCACCAGTGATGTTCTAAGTCTGGCCGAGGTTTGTGAGCTGGCTGACTACGTGCACGAGACCCTGAAAAGCGAGCGCGAACTACGTGAACGAAGCGGTGTCGCTTCAGGTGCTGGTGGCGGAGCTGGTAGCGCTGCAGCTGGCGCAAGCACAGCGAGCCATACCGCGCATAGTAGAGGTGCCAGAAAAGCCTCCATCAGGGTGGAGCGCGGGGATGATTTTGAGGCATTTGCCGTCAGAGGTTCCCGGCACGGAGCGAGCGCTATCGCGGAACGCTTACCAGACGATGAAGAGGATTTCATGTGAACAGGTTCGTCGGGCTATCATTGGCGTACGGAGCAGCAGGACGCAACCACACACACACACACATACACACCGAACGCTTTCCAGTTGAGATGACTCGAACTTGATCACCAATGCAATTGTGGATGTTCGTGTGTGCAACGCAGCATCGTTGTGACGGATGATGATGATGATGATGATGATGCAGTACGCACCGGTATCAACTGCTGGTAGTGGATGTCGCTGGTTAACGCCATCTCCTTGGATCAGAGTAGTAGTCGTTAGGTAGCTGCAGCATCCGAGTGCTTCCCGTGCGCAGCTTTTGGTGGCGGTGCTTGCACCCCAGTTCCCAGGTATACGCCGATACCCGTGCACCGAGCACGCGCTCCCAGTCATGTCAGGTATCGGTACAGCTGCATGTTCGCAGTGGCGCTCGCAACGCTGCACGTGCACAGGAACACTTCAAAGGGCATCGATGACGCGCACTGCTGCCTGCGTAAAGCTTCATTTAGGGATCTCGTTTCTCGTCGTCGCAATGTTGTATTCGCGGCAGTTACTGGTCGTGCTATCTATCCGAACGGGTGCGGAGCCTTGGTTTGTGCCTCGCGCCTTTGCACTACCAGGATTGCTTCAATCGTTCCATTTCCGCCTCGATGGTGTGTATCTCAGCGAGGTACGCTTCACAGCGGCGCCAAATGGCCGTGTCGGTCAATCCTGGCAGCTCCAGAGACGTAGAGCATCTTGTGGGTTGCCCGATGTTTTGAGGCGCGCCCCCGCTCGGCGCTGGAACAGATGCCGACGATGCGTCCAGCGTTTCGGGACTCGTGGAATCAGATAACGCGACTTGGGCTTCGAGCGATTCTATGGCATCATTCCACGCCTGCCAGGTGAGTGCGAGGCGAACCTTGCATCGCAGATACCGCAACCAGGCTATCTGCGCGAAGAATGTCGCGTCCATTCGGTGCCGCTCCAGATGAAGCACCAGCGAAAGCGCAAGGTCGTGATTCTGCAACCAAGGCCGCTGCCGCTCTGTCAACGCTGCATTCTCCTGAAGCCGTGCATTGGCTTCATGGACGGTTCCCGCTCCCATGTCCAAGGGCAACGCCTGCTCTGGACGACACACCCGGAGGACACCGATCGAACGAATCGTTCTGGTAATGATCCGAGCTGTACGGCTCGCAAATGAATCGCTATCTGCAAATGCAGGTTTTGTACGCATACATGGGGGCTTCGCGAGCGACACCTGCGCACCGGGTCCAAGCGACTTGGATGTACCGTTCAGCATCGGGTTTGCGCTGGACGACGAGGCGGGCGTCTCGGTGCTGTTCGCGGCGGCGTTCGGGTCAGCTTCGTCTTTGTGAACACCACGACCAGATGCAGTGATGTCTCCCGTGGATAACCCGTTGCCTAGCGGACTCGCAGCAGAACTTGCGCTGCCGTTCAAGCGCCAAGCCGGATTCGATCCCGCTGATGCCGTTCGCTCTGGGGCGGCTGCGGGCGTTGCTGACGGAGCGCGTCGCGGGGTCAACGTTGCAGAGCTGTCGCCATCGATCGGTCCGAATACCTCTTTCGGAATGCGATATGCATCTAACGGGTACTGGTGGCCTTGCTGCCTGTCCAGCGGATGGCGATGACGGTGATCCTCAACCGGTGCGTCGGTAGCATCGAGATCGCATTCCTCGATAATGCCCCGATCGATGAGCGCATCCGTCACCGCAACGATATCGTCCATGGGAAATACGGAACCGTTCGACTCGCTTCTGCCGGTGCGGTCGGTCGAGAGACCCAATAAAAACGCAATCGCTCGTCGTATCGTTGGCACTGTGATGAGCATCAGCAGCGGGATCGACTCTTCCTGCAGCCGTTGACGCCAAGACTCGCGCTGTGCCGCTGTGGCACAGACAACGATCCGAAGGAGTTTGATTTCTGCCCAAATCCAAGGCGGGTAATCACCATACGGTGGGGGGATGTAGCTGGCGGGTACCGCTGGCGCCGTACCCCGCCAAGCGGGCGAGATATTGGTCCCGTCACGAGCTTGCAGCTTGTAATAGGGCGCTCCGGTACCCATCGCTGGAGTCACTGTTGACTGCACCAACGCGCCATTCACTTGCGTATCTGCATTGTGATGAGGCACGTGAACAGGTCGCTGTTGAACACGCCTCTTGATTTCCGCAACCAGCTCCCGATAGGGATCTTCAAGATGGTGGAACGGCACGAATAGCCCCGCAATCCGTTGTGCAACTTGCACAGTGACTGCATGGTATTCCTTGGACTTGAGCTGCGCCATTCGAATGCAGTTTGCGATATCTTCAAGGCAAGCGTTGAGTGCCGGGCTCCGACACCAAAACAGGCGTGTCACGTCCTCCTCGGCTTTGATGCACTGTCGCGACGCTTCGACCGCGCTCACATAGGTGTCGAGTCTGCTGGTGATCTCGTGCCTCCACCAGACTTGAGCTTGCGTTACGACTTGGCGCAGATACGCTTCGCTGCCGTATGCTTGAATGTATTCATCGGCGTCTTTGACGTGAGACGGTAGCTGCGCGACACAGAGATGCAAACCAAAACGTTCCCCATATCGTTGATATTTGTCAAGAAACATCCCAATCGTTCGTTTGGTGGCCCGGCTGCCCGCCTCGTCCTGGTCGAGCTGCAGAATGAGCCGTGGACGCAGTCTCTTGGATGAGCGCAAGGCGTGTTCGTTTTCTATCAAGCGCACGAGTTCTACGAGCATCTCGCATTGCGCGGATGTAACACTTGTTCCAAGCGATGCGACGGCGAACCAGATACCCTCCTGGTGCAGACGGAGCACGTCGAGGTAGCCCTCGACGAGCACTACGCAGGGTCCAAAAGCATCGGCAAGACGCCAGTCGTCCGCAAACTCCTCAGGAAAGCGAACTCTTCTCAGCGTCTCCGACATGCCGAAGAGAATCCGAGCCTTTTGAAAGACCGGTGTTTCCGGCGTATTCACATACTTGGGCCCAGTGAACGCCTCCTCCTGGGTAGGTGCTGTGACTGCCCTGAGCTGAACCTTAGTGAGGTAGCTATCCGCGTCTCGCATCGCCGTGGACCCCGACGCAGTGCTGAACATCGACGAAGACGTACCTACCATGGATATCGAAGGTCCGGGCAAAGAAGCAGCGCCATGACCATGGCTTCCGGAGGACCCGTTCTCCGCTGGCGGTAGCACCAGAACCGCTTCCGCTGGGTCAGGTTCCCTGGACTCAAGGCGACGGCCCCCGAATCCAACGACTCTACCCTCTGCATCGAGGATGGGGATCATAATGCGATCGCGGAAGACGTCGTAGAGGCCCTGCGAAGGCGTCCTGATCCCGAGCTTCTCCTTGTCTTGTGGCAGTGGTCGCACCTTGGCCAGACCTGCCAGAACAAGATCCTCTCCGGTAACTGCAAGCTCCGTCTGCTCATACAACATATAATCTACAAGCTCACGCCATCCAGCTGGTGCGTAACCGATACGGAAGGTGTCAATGGTGCGAGGTGAAAACCCTCGTCTCTCACAGAGGTACCGGAAGAGCCGTCGGGCCTCCGGAGAAAGATGCTCTGGCCTACTTTGCAGATCCTTCAGCTGACGTCGGAAAAACTTCAGTGCGAGACTGTTCATATGCAGTACTCTCTCCTGAACTGCCGACTGCATGGAAAGCTCCTTGGGTGCGATCGCGTCAACGCCAGCGTTCACGAACGGTACGTGCTGCACAGCATCTTTTGCGTGACGTGTTTCTGACGCTTGGAGCGGACTTGTTGATACGATCTCCTTGTTATCCTTGACATAGCTCAAGAGCGTTTTCGCAGCGGCGTGAAAGTCAGTTTTGTGTATGTTCATGAGGAAGCGGATCGCATCCCCACTGGCACCGCAACCGAAACAGTGAAAGTACCCGCGCTCGTCGTCCACTAACATGCTCGCAGTCCGCTCGTCGTGAAACGGGCAAAGACACATATAGCGGTTGGGTCCGCTTGGTCGTGAAGACCGCACGTGCGGCTGCACCAAGTCGAAGAGGCTGACTCGCTTTTTCGCCTGTTGCACGGACTCGCGGTCAATTCTACTGCAGGCTACCAGTGCACGCCGAAAGCCCCCGCGTCCACCCCTCCGAAGTCGCGCGGAAACGGAAAGACCGTGCTGAGCTTTGGTGGTCGCGATGAGGCGTTCGCAGACGCTCTGCGGGGCAAACGCTGGTGCCTGCAACGGCACACCGTTTCGCGGGTAGGAACGGCGTTTCCCCAAAGTCGCTCCGTCTGACATGTGGAAAAGCAGCCCCGGCAGCTTTTCGTTATCGGTATATGTTCGGAGGAGCGATCATGCACACAGAAGAGCTGGTTACCTCAACTCGGGCGTTGAAGGTTTTGCAAAAACGACGCTTGACCCGTGTTGCTCTGGGGCCGCAGCGGCACGGCGAGGCGCACAGACGCGTGGGCATATGTAGGTTAGTCCATAAATGTGCAGATTGTTCTAGATAGGACCAGCGCATTCGACACAGACTGGAATCGATACCTCGGACTCGGGGATCCTCCTGTGGTGTGGCAATGGCGCTCGGCAACTTTGTGAAGCAGGCACCCGTCCAGTCCAGATTAGACCAGTTCCGAGAACCCTGCAACAAGGCAGTACTTGGGGTATCAGGATTAGTTCAAGCGATCACAGGAGGTGCCGATTCTAGCCCGTGCTTGCTTGCTTGCTTGCTACTGCATTGAATGCGATGCTTTGGATGCTGGACGGATTGGAGAGGGCGGTACGACGCCTCGTCGGACGTTACCTCAATACGCAAGACTTTGTTATCCAGCGGCCTTACGGATGCTTAGACCGTCGCGGATGCCGTCCGGTGACAGAGCGGCAATGCTGCAGGCTAAGGCTCAATCGTAAGCCTGCAGCTCAGGATTCGCCGCTCTGGATCGACGTGAACGCTGCACCACGTCCGAACATGTCGCGCAATATGATTCGTGATCGTAAGACGCTGCACGCTCTCATACTGCCCATTGGGCATGGTAGCGATCGCCTCCAACGGTCAATACAGCTGGCAGCCGTCCGATGTCACCGCTCACTAGCAGCGCTAGATTCGACAATACCGCAAGTCATGGCAAGGTCGATGACTCTGCGAAAGCACATTCCCCCACAACAGAAGAGAACCGAATAGAGGGCAAAAGGCGCATCCTCCGATTGACTGTAGCAGGGGGAAATTCCCGTCTTGTTGCAGTGATGCGTCACTGCGTCTTTCGAAAGGCCGCTGCTGTACTTGACGATATCATCGCTGCTGGGTTCGCATACGGAGGCGCTGCACCAGACCGGCCCCGACGCAGCAGCGTTTAAAGTGAGCGTTCGCTTGTGGGTATACGTGCTTTAGGGTGTGCCAGAGACGGAACGAAAGCGTTCACGAAAGACTGCGAAAGAGACACCGCATTTGCACCAACTGGGCCGTGGTGTCGAGTCTCTTCAGCAGGGTGCAGGCACACGAGCGTTGCTGGCGTTTTCAGGCCAGTCTCTCCTGTGATCGTGGTATGAATGCGAGTGACTCTCCGCCAAGTGAAGCTAGCGACTCAAACTTGTTTCAGAGAGCCTGGAGAAATACACTAGCATACGCAGTTCGAAGCCTCTGGGGCATACCGTGCTTCCGTTGGCGTTTACACGACTTTAGCTCCGAGACGGAAGCTATTCGCAAACCGCTTGCTTCAGGTGTCCCTGTCTTGTACGTGTTGTCCGTCCGAGGTTGTCGGTATTGTGAGTTTACGCGCCGACTTTTTGAGCGTGCCGTCAACATGCCAGTGTTACCGATAGAGAGTCAGCATGCCGAGAGTAGTCGTGTCTGGCTCATCGGCGACGCGTTGCACGTCGTATGGGTCGACTGTGGTCGCAGTGAAGCCGCAGAGAGGTTCTGCGAGTCCCGCAGCCCGCGAACGATACCCCTGGTGGAACTTGCACTACCGCGGTCTCCCGATGGATCGATACCCGCTGAGGGATTCTCCACAGTCGAGTTCTCTCGCGATACCTGGGACTGGAGCGTCATCGGGTTGCGGGCGTTTCTGCGCGCATGCGGAGTTCTACCGCCGCCAGGCCTGCCGCCTTGGCTCTATGAACGGTGGCGCCAGAGTCGGCGACTCCAGCAAACTGGCCAAATGGATGCACATCATCATATCGAGTAATCGCCATCGAACTCGCTCACAGTCCGATGGCATAGCTTCGACGATATGCGTCAGCGTCTCGCGGATGCATTACTGCAACCGGTATTCAAGGAACAGACATCATTTTCTGGACGGTTGCATCCCCGCACTGTTTTTCGCGTTGCAGCTCTGGTGTCAGGAACTGAAGCTTGATAGAGCTACAGGCGCTCGAGTAGAACGTGTACCTCGGGTGCGCGTTGCGGCGCTGGAAGCGCGCCCTCTGGTCCATGTAGGTCAGGAGCACGCCGTGCGGATGCGTTGCATCAGCACCACGCAGCCTAGCTGTCTATGCAAGGTGCCGCTAATGCGTTCTTCGCTCGAGGCGGCTCGTGCAAAAACGCTCCACAGGCTTCTATGAAGGGCCTGCTCGTCCCTGACGCACTGCCGCTGAGACCGATGCAACAGTGTTTCGGGCCAATTGCGCAAGCCACCGTCATTCGACTCTGTTGCAGCAAGGGACCGGTGTTCCCGCTGGCGAACCAGATTACGGACATGTGTTTCGTGCCCTATGCACGCTATCTCTTCTAAACGGGCAAAGAACCGTGGCCGTGTACGCTCGTGTTTGGTCAGGTCCTGCCACAATCCGGAGCTGGGCGGATACACCAGACCACCTGGCGTCTCCGTGCAAACCCCGATTCTTGGTGAAGCGGTTGTGTTCCCCTGTGCAGCGTTTCATGACCAGGAGCACGCCAACAGGTTCAACACCAATCCAGCGGGAACAGGGACTAGGACGAAGCCCCACACAGGTTTTTGCCCTGTTATGGGATCAGAAAATCTACCCAAAAAGAAACCGTGGACTGCGGGCATGCTGCTCAGTCAGCGGGGTAGACAACTCAAAGGATCACGTGTTGCTTTCGACATGCCCGCGTCACCGGATCCTGGTGGCCACCGAGCAAGCCCTGCACTGGTACCTCCTCGTCTCCATAGAGCAGCGCAACATCCATCGGTATTAAAGTCGAGTAACCTGTGAGAAACCTGAATCTATATACATCCATCAGTAATCAAGTCGGATACCCTGTGAGAAACCTGAATCTATATACATCCATCAGTAATCAAGTCGGATACCCTGTGAGAAACCTGAATCTATATACATCCATCAGTAATCAAGTCGGATACCCTGTGAGAAACCTGAATC
>Ga0080006_1139200_pt1 | contig 72410 bp, 57 predicted proteins | sample RS3BMetagenome_FD_69209 | JGI IMG/M metagenome (GOLD analysis project Ga0080006, IMG submission 69209) | Ferric oxide microbial mat and aquatic microbial communities from Rainbow Spring, Yellowstone National Park, USA - RS3B (SPADES... ... | reverse complement strand
TGCTCTCGCGCGTCTCGCGCTCGACGGCGAACCCCGCCCGTCGGATCGCCTCGCCCGTGGGCCGCGTGAGGTGGCAGTTGCCCGCGAAGCGCATCCAGAGCGGCTCGATGCGCCGCTGCCAGGCGAGCCGCGAGGGTCGGTCGTCGGCGGCGACGTGCTCGAGGAAGAGGAGCCGGCCGCCCGGGCGGAGCACGCGCCGCACCTCGGCGAGCGCGCGCTCCGGGTCGGGGACCGAGCAGAGGACGAGCGTGCAGACGACCGCGTCGAAGCTGGCGTCGGCGAACGGCAGCGCGTCGGCCGGCGCCTGACGCGTCTCCACGCGCGCAGCGCGCGCCTGGTCGAGGCGCGGCCCGAGACGGGACAGCATCGCCGGATCCGGATCGGTCAGCACCAGCCGCTCCACCGCCGCCGCGTAGAACGGGAGGTTGGCGCCGGTGCCCGCGCCGATCTCGAGCACCTCGCCGCCGGCCGCCGACAGCAGCTCCTCGCGCCAGCGCCGCAGGCACGCCTGCTCGGCGCTGCGCATGAACGGATCGTAGAGGGCGGCGAACAGACGCGACACGGCGCGGGCATTGTGCCCCAGAAACCCTCACGTCCGCGAGGGAGGAATCGTCCCGCAGGGCCGTAGGCGCCGCTCGTTTCGCCTGGACCCGCTCGCGCTCGAGCGGCTGCGCTCCGCGAGCATGGACGGCCGCGTCCTCGACGTCCAGGCATCCGGATCGACGGCCGCGTTGGCTCCCGCGAGGCCTTCGCCTACTTCGTCGTGCGACTGCCGGCTGCGCCGCCCGCCGATCCGGACGATCGGGCGTTCGCGCGAGCGATTCCGGCCGCGCGAGACCCGGGACGCTCCACGACGACGCGCTCGAGCTCCTCCATGGACGGGGGCTTGGCGAGGTGCCAGTCGAAGCCCGCCTCGGCGGAATGCTCGCGATCCTCGGGGCGCGCGTAGCCGCTCAGGGCGACGAGGTACGTGCCCCGGAGCGCGTCGTCGGCCCGCATCGCGCGGGCGACCTCGTAGCCGTCCATCTCGGGCAGGCCGATGTCGCAGAAGACGATCTCCGGACGGAAGTCCCGGGCGAGCGCGAGGCCGGAGGGGCCGTCGTAGGCGACCCGGGCCTCGTGGCCGTCGAGCGCCAAGAGGTCGCCCATGGCATCGGCGCCGTCCACGCTGTCCTCGATCACGAGCACGCGTCGCCCCGACCTGCTCGGTGCGGGGGCCGCCGGTACGGCTCTCACCTGCGGAGCCGCCGTGAGCGGCAGGCGGACGGTGAACTCGCAGCCGCGACCGAGGCCGGCGCTGGCCACTTCGACCGTTCCTCGGTGAAGCTCCACCAGCCCCTTGACCATCGCCAGCCCCAGCCCCAGGCCACCGCGCGACCGGTCGAGGGTCTGCGGGGCCTGGGTGAACGGCTCGAACAGGTGGGCGCGCGTCTGCGGTGCGATCCCCGCGCCGTTGTCGCGCACGGAAAGGACGGCCATGTCGCCCTCGCGGCGCAGGCCGACCTCGACACGACCCGTTCGCGGGGTGAATTTCAGGGCATTGCCGAGCAGGTTGCCGATTACCTGCGCCAGGCGCGTGGCGTCCGCGTCGGCCCAGAGGGGCTCCGGGGCGAGGTGGCCCTCGAGAGCGATCCCTCTCGCCTTGAACTCGGGACGATGGTCGGCCATCGTGTGTCGCACGAGGCCGCCCAGCTCCAGCGGCTCCCGTTGCAGGTGGACCTTGTTCCGGGCGATGCGCGTCACGTCCAGCAGGTCATCGACGATGTGGACCAGGTGGTCGACCTGCCTGTGGACGATCGCCAACGCCTTGCGCGCGTCTTCCCCGCCGGGCTCGACGCGGTCGATCACCGACAGGCTCGCGCGGATGGGCGAGAGCGGGTTGCGCAGCTCGTGCGAGAGGGCGGCCATGAAGTCGTCCTTGCGGCTGCTTTCCTCGCGGAGCGCGGTCTCGGCGCGCCTGCGCGCGGTGACGTCGTGGACGGCGAGGAGCACCCCGGGCTTCGCCGCGGTGCGGGCCGAGGCGATGAGGCGCACCTGGAGCGCGCCACTCGATTCCAGCGGCAGGTCCACCTCCATGGTTGCGCTCGCCTGCCCCTCACCTCCCTCCGCGAGCACTCTCCCGAGAAACTCCGCCAGCGGCGCGCGCTGCCCGGGATCGACGAACAGCGCGAACCGCCGGCCGAGATCCTGGCGCGACAGCCGGAGCATGCGGGCCATCTCGAGGTTCGCCTCGCGGATGGTCCCACCGGGGTCGAGCACCACGTAGCCGACCGGGGCGAAGTCGAAGAGCTCGGTGTAGCGTTGCAGGCCCTCCTCGATCTCGAGCCGCGCCGCCAACAGCTCCTCGTTCTGCATCTCCAGCTCGATCTGGTGAACTTCGAGCTCGTGCAGCAGTCGCTGGGCATCCCTGGGAGCGTGCTCCACTCCACGGGCATCTCGCTCCGCGAGACGCTCCTCGGCCAGCCGCCGAAGCTCCGCGGCTGATGGCTTCCCCTGGTCCGTCATGACTTTCTCCCTCCCGAGGCAGGGGCACGCTGCGGCTCGCCCGCGCGCCGGCAAATGATGAACACACCGCTCGCGCGCGGAACGACGCGCAGGGCATACAGGCCCTGCCCCATGGGCGCCTGCAACGACAGGGCGCGCTGCTCGCGCATGGCCTCGCGGAGCTTGCCTCCGAGCACCGAGGCCCCGGCCTCCGGGAAGGAGTCGGCGAAGCTCTTGCCGAGCACATCCTCGCGCTTGCGCCGCAGCAGCCCTTCGGCGGCGGCGTTCAGGTAGGCGATAGAGAGCTTTCCGTCGAGCACGATGCAGGGGTCGCCCATCTCCTCGACCACGCCGGCCAGCCGATCCGCCGCCTGCTCGAGGTCGTCGACGTCGATGGCCGTGCAGTACCACTTGAGCACGACGCCTTCCTGGTCGCGGATCGGCACCGAGCGGGCCTTGAACCAGCGGTAGGCGCCGGTCCGGGCCCGGAGCCGGAGCTCGATGTCGAGCAAGGTCCCCGTCTTCACCGCGGTCTTCCATTCCTTGCGCACGCGCTCGCGCTCGTCCGGGTGAACCTGATCCAGCCAGCCGTAGCCGATCTGCTCCGGCTCCGGCCGCCCGGTGTACTCGACCCATCGCGGGCTCAGGTAGTCGCAGGCGCCATCGGGGCGGCAGCCCCAGACCAGGTTGGGTGGCGATTCCGTCATCTGCTTCAGCTGGTGCGCTTGCTCCCTCAACGTCGCCTCGAGCATCTTGGCGGCCGTCGCATCGGTGAATGTAATCACGACGCCGTCGATGACGTTCTCGAGCGTCCGGTACGGCAGGATGCGCACCATGAACCAGCGCCCGTCACGCGTGGAGACCTCCGTCTCCTTGAAGATGAGCGTGCGCAGCACCTCGCGCGCGTCGTCGGCCAGCTTCGGGTAGTTGAGCTCCGTGGCGATGTCGGTGATGGGGCGGCCGGCGTCGCCGGGGATCAGCTTGATGAGCTTCGCCGTCTGGGTGGTGAAACGCCGCACGAGCAGCTCGCCGTCGAGGAAGAGCGTGGCGATGTCCGTGCTGTTGAGGAGGTTCTTCATGTCGTTGTTGGAGCGCGACAGCTCGTCGACCTTCGATTGCAGCTCGTGGTTGACCGTCTGCAGCTCCTCGTTCATCGACTGCATCTCCTCCTTCGACGTCGTCAGCTCCTCGTTGGTGCTCTGGAGCTCTTCGTTGGTGCTCTGCAGCTCCTCGTTGGTCGACTTCAGCTCCTCTTGCGAGGTCTGCATCTCCTCGCGCGTGGTCTGGACCTCGTCGCGTGCCCGCTGCAGCTCGCGCTGCAGGTCCTCGATGCGGGTGTTCACGGCCTTGACGGGCGCCTCTCCCTTCGGCACTTCGGCCGCGTGGGGGACGTCGGCGAGGGCGATCAGCACGGTCCCGCGCAGCTCGTTCGGCTCGGTGAGCTTCTGCACGGTCAGGTCGACGGCTTGTGCGGAACCGTTCGTCGCCACATTGGCGGCGCGCGCTGTCACCGGTCCGTCCTGGCGGAGCGCGCCGGCGAAAGCGCTCGACAGCTCGTAGCGCAGCCCCTCGCGCGCCATGGCGAAGACGTTGAGGTTGGCCTTGCCGACCGCCGGCTCGAGGTACTTCCCCGTGCGCCCGCTGATGTAGAGGATGTCGCCCTTGTCGTTGGTCAGGATCGCGGCGGGGGCGAGACGCTGGACGATCGCGCGATCGGCCAGGAGCGTCAGGTTCGCGGGGGGCGCACCGAGCGGCTCGAAGGGCTGGACCTCGTGATGCGCGCGGGCGGCCGCCAGGGCGGTCAACCCGGGCGGAAACTCGACGGCCGGAGCGCCCACGGTGCTCTCGAGCCGGCGGTAGAGGCGACTCTTGGCGTCCACGGGGCTGAAGAGGGACGAGTACGTGCCGACGGTCTCGGCGCTGCCGAGGAAGAGGATCCCGCCGGGGTTCAGGGCGTAGTGAAAGAGCGGGATGAGCTTCTGCTGCAGCTCCGCCGACAGGTAGATGAGCAGGTTGCGGCACGACAGGATGTCGAGCTTCGTGAAGGGCGGGTCCATGACGACGTTTTGCGGAGCGAACACCACGGCCTCGCGGATCTCCTTGCGGACGCGGTATCCGTGCTCGTCCTTGGCGAAGAACCGGCGCAGCCGCTCGGGCGAGACGTCGGCCGCGATGTTGGCCGGGTAGACGCCCTGGCGCGCCTTGTCGATCGCGTCGCGATCGAGATCGGTGGCGAAGATCTGCAGAGAGACGTGGGCGCCAGCGAGCTTCTCGAGCGCCTCCGACAGCACGATGGCCAGCGAATAGGCCTCCTCGCCCGTCGAGCATCCCGGCACCCAGGCCCGGACGACGCCGCCCGGAGGGCGCGCCCGCAGCAGCTCCGTCAGCGTGTCCCTCAGGTGGTCCCACGCCGGCGGATCGCGGAAGAAGTTCGTGACGCCGATGAGCAGCTCCTTGAAGAGCAGCTCGACCTCTCGCGGGTTCTCCCGGAGAAAGCGCACGTAGTTGGCGAGCTTGTCGATCTGGTGAAGGCTCATGCGCCGCTCGATGCGGCGGTAGATCGTGCTGCGCTTGTAGAGCGAGAAGTCGTTGCCGGTGTGGGCGCGCAGCAGGATGAAAATCTTCTCGAGCGCGCCGAGCTGCTTGTCCGCGAGGAGGGTGGTGTCGGGCCGGGTGTACGGCGCGTGCTGGCGGTAGCCGACGATGCGCTCGGGCAGCTCTTCGGCCGCGGCGACGACGTCGGCCAGCCCCGCGTCGATGGCGCTGCCGGGCATGCCGGAGAACTTGGCCGAGGCGAGCGACTGGACGAAGGTTGCCCCGCCCTGCTCCTTGATGGCCCGCAGGCCGAGCGTGCCGTCGGAGCCCATGCCCGAGAGGATGACGCCGATGCTGCGCTCCTGCTGATCCTGCGCGAGCGAGCGAAAGAAGAAGTCGATTGGCAGGTTGAGGCCGCGCGGGGAGGTCTGCGGGAGGAGATGGAGGACCCCGTGCAGGAGGGACATGTCCTTGTTCGGCGGGATGACGTAGACGGTATTCGCCTCGACCCTGACGCGGTCCGTGACCTGTACGACGGGCATGGTCGTGATGCGCTGGAGCAGCTCCACCATCGCGCCCTTGTGCGTCGGGTCGAGGTGCTGGACGATGACATAGGCCATGCCGCTGCCCGGCGACGTGTGCTTGAGGAACTCCTCGAGGGCCTCGAGGCCTCCGGCGGATGCACCGATGCCGACGATGGGGAGAGCGGCGGGGCCCTGCTCCGCATGGACCTGGACCGGACGCGCATCTGCGCCGGCCTTCGCCGGAGTCGCGGGGGCCTGCTCGTCAGGCGTGGCGGATTCTGCGCGTTCGCGCCGCGGAGGCACCTCCGGCTCCGGCTTCGTACGCGGTCGCCGCGACGCAGAGGGCGTGCCCGCGGCGGGGCGCACGACCTGCGACGGGCGCCTGGGCTCGCGTTTCTTCATGGGATTCCTCTGCTGCGGCGCTGCTGTCGCGCTGCAACGAGCGTGCAAACCCCCCGATGCGTCGCGGCCGCGGCGCGAATCCATGCGTTAGTCCCGGTGCGACCCGGCAGCAACCGAAATTGGCTGGGGCAGCGCCGAACAGGGGACCCTTCCGGTACTGCCCGCTTGCGCTGCTCTCGTGGCTATCGGCTGGCGCGTCGCGTGCACGCTCCCCGTGGAGGAGATCGAGCCATGGGTATCATCGCGTGGGTCGTCCTGGGTCTCGTGGCCGGATTCATCGCGAGCAAGATCGTCCATCACCACGGCCGAGGCCTCGTGATCGACATCGCCCTGGGCGTGGTCGGCGCGCTGGTAGGCGGGTTCCTGTTTCGCCTCATCGGCGGCCACGGCATCACCGGCTTCAATCTGTGGAGCCTCTTCGTCGCGGTGATCGGTGCCGTCGTATTGCTGCTCATCTGGAACGTGGTGTCGGGCCACCGGCATCACAGGCATCCGCTTGCCGCACAGTGAGGCCGCCCCGCGCGCAGTGCCGACGCGACCGCGGGTGGAGCGGCTCGAATCGTGGTGGTAGACGGCAACGAGGGTGGACGGATCGCGACGGGTGAGCCGCGCGGTCGCGTCGTCGCCCAAGGCGGAGCGGTCCTGGGCGCGCTCGCGTATCCCCCGACGTCGCGCCAGGTCTGATGGTAGGGGCGGTCATCCTGTTCATGGGCTCGGTGTCCGGCGCGCACCTCAACCCGGGCGTGAGCCTCGCGTTCGCCCTGCGCGGCGACTTTCCGTGGAGGCGCGTGCCAGGCTACATCGTCGCGCAGTTCGCTGGCGCGTGCCTGGCCACCGTCCTGCTGGTCGCGCTGATCGGCGCGCGGGGAACGGCGGGGCTCACGCTGCCCGGTCCGTCCATCGGCGCGACGACGGCCATGCTGTGGGAGACCGTGCTCACCGTGGGTCTCGTCAGCGTCATCCTGGGCACCTCGTCGGGGGCGCAGAACGTCGGGCAGATGAACGCCGTGGCCGTCGCCGCTTACATCGCTCTCGCCGGTCTGTGGGGATCGCCGGTCAGCGGTGCGTCGATGAACACCGCGCGCTCGCTGGGCCCGGCGCTCGTCCTGGGGCACGGCGACGCATGGTGGGCTTATCTCGTCGGACCGATCGGCGGCTCGGTGATCGCCGTCGCTATCGCGTACGTGCTTCGAGGGCGAGGGGGCGGCTCCTACGGGAAGAGAGCGGCGCAGGGCGGCCTCGGGTGGCTGTGGTCCCCCGGGCCGATCGAGCATCGCGTTCCGGATTCGCCGGAGGATGCCTCGCGGAGGACTGAAACATGAATCTCAGCGAGCGATTCCGCGTCGCGCACGGGAAGGTCGAGCGCAAACGGGACCGGTGACCTCGACGGTGCGTGGGTGATGGCGATGGCATTGCCACCAGGGCTGTTACCGGTACTCGCCTTGCCTTCCAAACTTCCAAACGCAACGAAGGAGCTACTCGCCATGAGGTTGTCCGACCAGAGCATTCGCGGGCGAACCGTCGTCGGGGCGGACGGGCAGGTGATCGGTGAGATGGACGCCCTCTTCCTGGACAGCGAGGCCTGGCGCGTGGAGTCGCTGCAAATCAAGCTGCGCAAAGACGTCGCAGACCAGCTCGGAGCCCCCCGCAGCGTGTTCCGCGCAGGAGCGCTCGAGATTCCCGTCCACATGGTTCAGTCCGTGGGCGACACCATCGTCCTCGTGGTGCCCGTCGATGGGTTACGAAAGGTTCTACCGAGCGAAACGGAGCAGGTCTCCGCGCACTCATGACCTCCGACGGCGTCCACACGCTGTTTGGACATTGCCTTACGGCACGACGTCTACCCTCGCCGCGGTGACCGGCGCCGCGGCGCGCGCCCGGGAGGCTGCTCGGGTCGCTCTCGTTGCGGCGCGGTCGGGATCGCCCGCTCGACCGGCGTCATTCCCTGCAGCGTGACCCGTTCGCCGTGATGCACGAGCTCGAGCACACCCTGCGGGTCGAGCAGTCGATACGTCGCCGCGGCGGCGCTCACGCTCACGCAGAGGCGGAGCCCGCGCCGCACGATCGTGAACGACAGGCCGGTCAGGCCATCGGGTAGCCGCGGCGCGAACGACAGCGTACCGCCGTGGTCGCGCATGCCTCCGAAGCCCGAGACGACGGCGATCCACGTTCCCGCCAGCGAAGCGACGTGCAGCCCATCGCGGGCGTTGTGCTCGAGGTCCTGCAAGTCGATCAGCGCCGCCTCGGCGGCGTAGTCGAGCGCGAGGCGCAAGTGGCCCGTCTCCGCCGCGAGCACCGCCTGGGTGCACGCCGACAGCGAAGAGTCCCGGACCGTGAGCCGTTCGTAGTAGTCGAAGTTTCGCGACTTCTCCTCCGGCGTGAACGCATCACCGCAGAGCTGCATGGCCAGCACGAGATCCGGCTGTTTCACGACCTGTTTTCGGTAGAGATCGAAGTACGGGAAGTGGAGCATCAGCGGGTATTGGTCGGGTCGTGTCCCGGCGAAGTCCCAGACCTCGTGCGTCGTGAACCCCTCCGCCTGCTGGTGCACCCCCAGGCTCGAATCGCGGGGGACGAAGACGTGCTCGGAGGCCGCGCGCCAGTCGGCCATCTCCTCCGGCGACACGCCGAGCTCGCGGGCCTTGTCCGGGTGCCGGGAGCAGGCGTCGGCCGCACCCGCGAGGTTTCGTCGCGCCATCAGGTTCGTGTACACGTTGTTGTCGGCGACGGCGCTGTACTCGTCGGGGCCCGTGACACCGTCGATCCGAAACGCGCCGTGGACGTCGTGGTGCCCGAGGCTGCGCCACAGCCGCGCGGTCTCGACCAGGATCTCCACGCCGACGTCGCGCTCGAACCCGCTGTCGCCGGTAGCGTCGACGTAGCGGAGAGCAGCGTCGGCGATGTCGGCGTCGACGTGGAAGGCCGCGGTTCCGGCGGGCCAATACCCGGAGCATTCCTCGCCGTGAATCGTGCGCCAGGGAAACGCGGCGCCTGCCAGGTGCAGCTTCCGCGCGCGCTCTCGGGCAATCGGCAGCGTCCCGTGTCGCCATCGAAGGGCATCGCCGGCGGCGGCCGGAAGGGTGTGCGTGAGCACCGGCAGGATGAACGTCTCGCTGTCCCAGAACGAGTGACCGTCGTATCCCGTGCCGGTGAGCCCCTTGGCGGGGATCGCGCGCCGCTCCGCCCGGGCGGCTGCCTGCAAGACGTGGAAGAGAGCGAAGCGAACCGCCTGCTGCAGCTCGGCATCGCCCTCGATCGCGACGTCCGCTCGCGACCAGAAGTCGTCGAGGTAGCGGCGCTGGTCGGCGAGCAGCCCTTCCCACCCTGCAAGGCGCGCCGCTTCCAGCGCAGCAGCTACCTGGTCACGCAGCGCGGGGACCGTGCGCTCGCTCGACCACCCGTAGGCGACCAGCTTGACGAGCCGGAGGCGTTCTCCTGGGTGGAGGACGTCGGCGACCGACACGCGGGCCGAGTCGGCGGCCAGCTCCGACGCGACGTGGACGCGCGGGGAACCGACGACGACGTGGTCCATGGCCGTCGCGACGCACAGACCGCTCCGCTTCGTCCGGTAGACGAGTAGCCCCGCGGCATCCGAGCAAGACCCGTCCTCGCGCGCGAGCGGCCAGTCGGGAGAGGCCCCCGCACGTGGGTCGACGGCGGGCGTCGGCAGCTGCTCGTTGGCCACCAGCTCCGACTGCGCGACGATGCTCACCGGACCGTCGATCGGCGCGACTTCGTAGCAGATCGCGGCAATGGACCGATGCGTGAAGGACACGAGTCGCACCGAGGTCACGGCCACCGTGCGCCCGGCCGGCGAAGTCCACTCCGCGCGCCTGCTCAACGTGCCCGCCCGGAAGTCGAGGAGTCGGTCGTGCGTGCGCAGCCTTCCGTAGCGCACGTCGAGCGGCTCGTCGTCGACGAGCAATCGGATCAGCTTTCCGTTGGTGACGTTGATGAGCGTCTGCCCCGACTCGGGAAAGCCGTAGCCGGCTTCGGCGTACGGCTGTGCGCGAAGCTCGTAGAAACCGTTCAGGTACGATCCGGGCAGACCGTGCGGGTCGCCCTCGTCGAGGTTCCCACGCAGTCCGACGTGGCCATTGGAGAGCGCGAACAGCGACTCGCTCTGGGCGAGGATGTCGAGGTGGAGCTCGGTCTCGTGGAGCGCCCATGGCTCGACGCGGAACGCCGGGTGGAGAATCATGCGGTCTCGAGGAGCTCGGCCATACAGGGCATCCTCGAAGACGGCTGCTTGCGCGCCGACTCCGAGCATGCCGGCCGCAGCGAGATACGTGTCCGGCGCCGGCTGGCCTGCGAGCTTCGTGTCGCGTGAGACGACGCCGTCGACGACGGCGCCGAACAGGTCCGTGATGGCCGCCGATGCAAGCACCAGCCGGCCGTTGCGGCTGGACGAGACGACCGCCGCGAGCAGCCTGCCGCCGCGAACGGCGCGCGTCGACGTACCGTTCGTGGTCGGCGATGGCGTCGAATGGCACGAACGGTGTGTGCGTCGTTCGCGCGCGAGCCTGCAAGTAGGCGTCGAACATCTCCTTCCACGCGGCCGCGTGAACCTTCGCCGTCGGCGTCAGCACACCATCCGGGTCGAAGAGACATGCACGCACGTTCGAAGGAAGACCGGACGCCATGCATCCTCTCGTGGGCAACAGCCGCGGCCGCGAGGGTCAACGAGCGGCGCGCGCGCTCAAAAAGCCCATTTTCTACCGTTGTTGTGAGGCAGCGCGGCGCTCGGCGCGGGCCATGCTTCGCTCGATGAGCGAGGTGCGGTGACCGGCAACCGAAAAGCGGGTTCATGGCGACCTCAGCCCTCCTCGGGCGTCGGAGCAGCGACGCGTCGGGCACTGGGGAGCAGGGGTATGCACGTTCAAGCCCACATGCTTGCGTCCGACGTGTCAGTCGCTCGTCTTGCGGCGAGGGACTCCGTCGAGGGCCGGGACGGCTGCGACGCTCACCCGAGCAACCGGGGCGTGCTCGTCAGCGTCGTCCCCTTTCCGCCCCGGCTCAGCTCCGTCGCGTTCTCAGCCCACCTCAGTCGCCGCCGCACAGTCGCGCACGCGACCACCCCGAGCGCCGAGCACGGCATGTGCACCCGACTGGCGTGCCTGGCGCTCCACGCGACGCGCCCCTTGCTCCAACGCCCCCCGCTCAGGAGTCGGCCATGCAAAATGAGAAACGGAAGAGGGATTCCACCTCTACCCCATGAAGCGCCTCGAGCACCCTCCGGCAAGGACTGGCGCGCACTCGTCCGCTCCGGCCGGGATGGGTCGTCATCGGAGGGAGCGCCCGCGCAGTTGCGCGTCGCGAACGCCCGGAGACGCCGGAAACGAACGCGGCCGTGACTGCCGAAAGGAACCGAGATGTACCCGATGCACTCCACGTTGTGGATCCTATGGCTGGCGTTGATGCTGCTCCTGTTGGTGCCGGTCGGTTACGGCTGGGGCTATCGAGGATGGGGCCCTCCCGTTCCCAGATACATTCAGCGGCGCCGCATGCAGCAAGCCGTCTCCTCCAGCGGGTCGGCGGGCTTCGACCACGCGGCGTGGGGCTGGCGGGGCGACCTCGCATGGGTGTTCTTCGCCGTCGCGATGTTCTGGCTGTTCTGGTTGGTCTGGGGAGTTGTGGCGCGCTCGTAGCGTTCCGCAAGTGACGCGCACGCGTGACCGCCCGTGGCGGAGCACAGAGTGGAGGGCTTGTCATGACGCCGAAGGTCGACGCCTCCAAGCGACCGGAATCGCCACCCGGCTCGAAGCCCGGTCCGAAGGACGACCTGAAGTCCGTGCCGATGGCGCAGCTCGAGGCCAGGCTCACCTCGTCGTCAGGCGGCCTTACCCAGGTCGAGGCGCAGAAACGACTGGCTCAATACGGGCCGAACGGGGTCGAGGAGAAGAGGCCCAGCGCGCTGGTGAAGTTTCTCAAGTGCTTCTGGGGCCCCATTCCCTGGATGATCGAGGTCGCCGTCATCCTCTCGGGGGTGGTCCGGCACTGGCTGGACTTCTTCATCATCCTCCTCCTGCTCGTGTCCAATGCCGTGGTCGGATTCTGGGAGGAGCACCAGGCGGGCAACGCCATCGCCGCCCTGAAGTCCAAGCTGGCGATCACGGCCAGGGTGAAGCGGGACGGGAAGTGGATCACCCCGGCGGCCCGTGAGCTGGTGCCGGGCGACGTCGTACGCCTGCGCGTGGGCGACATCGTGCCCGCGGATGCGCGCCTGCTGGCGGGCGACCCGGTGGAAGTGGATCAGTCCACGTTGACCGGCGAATCGCTACCCGCCACGCGCAGGTCGGGCGAGGCGGTGTTTTCGGGCTCGATCATCCGGCAGGGCGAAGTCGACGCGATGGTGTACGCCACGGGCGCGAGCACCTACTTCGGCAAGACGGCGCAGCTGGTGCAAGAGGCGCATACCGTCAGCCATTTTCAGCGGGCGGTGCTGAAGATTGGCGACTACCTGATCTTCTTCGCGGCGGTGCTGATTGCCGTGATCATCGTCGTTGCGCTGTTTCGCGGCGACCCCTTCCTCACCACGTTGCAGTTTGCGCTGGTGCTCTTGGTGGCCGCGATCCCCGTGGCGATGCCCACGGTGCTGTCGGTGACGATGGCGGTCGGCGCGCGTCTCCTGGCGAAGAAGAAGGCGATCGTGACCCGGTTGTCGGCGGTCGAGGAGCTCGCCGGCGTGGACGTACTGTGCTCGGACAAGACCGGGACCCTGACCCAGAACAATCTGACGCTGGGCGCTCCGTTCAGCGTCGGCGGCATCCCTGCCGAACAGGTCGTCCTATGGGCGTCGCTGGCTTCACGTGCGGAGGACAAGGACACGATCGACCTGGCCGTGATCGGCGGGCTGACGAGCGACCAGAGCTTGAGCGGGTATCAGGTACTCCATTTCAAGCCGTTCGACTCGGTCCACAAGCGCACCGAGGCCACGGTCGAGGGCACCGACGGAGCGCAGTTCCATGTGACCAAGGGAGCGCCACAGGTGATCCTGGATATGTCGACCAACGCCGGCGGCGTGAAGGCCGCCGTCGACGAGGCCGTCGACGAATTCGCGGCGCGAGGCTTCCGTTCGCTGGGAGTGGCCCGGGCTCTGGAGGTGGGGCAGTGGCAGTTCGTCGGCATCCTGCCGTTGTTCGACCCGCCGCGCGAGCAGGCCAAAGCCACCATCGCGAGCGCCCAACGGATGGGCGTGAACGTCAAGATGGTCACCGGGGACCAGGTAGCCATCGCTCGAGAGACCGCGCGACAGCTGGGGCTCGGCACGAACATCCTCGATGCGAGCGGATTGGGCGACACGAAGCACCACGAGACGGCGCGGTCCGCAGAGATCATCGAGAAGGCCGACGGGTTCGCGCAGGTCTTCCCCGAGCACAAGTTCCACATCGTGGATGTCCTGCAGCAGCGGGGCCACATCGTCGGCATGACAGGCGACGGCGTGAACGACGCCCCCGCGCTGAAGAAGGCAGATTGCGGCATCGCCGTCTCGGGCGCGACGGACGCGGCGCGCGCGGCGGCGTCCATCGTGCTGCTCGCGCCAGGTCTGTCGGAGATCATCGACGCCATCAAGGAGAGCCGCAAGATCTTCCAGCGGATGAACAGCTACGCGATGTACCGCATCGCGGAGACGCTACGCGTGCTCTTGTTCATCACCGTCGCGATCCTGGCGTTCAACTTCTATCCGGTGACCGCAGTCATGATCGTGATGCTGGCGTTGCTCAATGACGGGGCGATCCTGTCCATCGCCTATGACAACGTCCACTACAAGGACAAGCCCGAGGCCTGGAACATGCGCCTCGTGCTGGGGATCGCCACAGTGTTGGGCGTCATGGGCCCCGTGGCCGCGTTTGGGCTGTTCTACCTCGGTGGCCGCGTATTTCACCTCGACCATGCTCGTCTTCAGACGCTCATGTATCTGATGCTTTCCGTGGCCGGACACATGACGATCTTCCTGACGCGCACGCGCGGTCCGTTCTGGTCCATCCGCCCGGCGTGGATTCTCTTGGGAGCGGTGCTCGGCACGCAAGCGCTGGCGACTCTCATCGCGGTTTACGGGCTCTTCATGGCGCCGCTCGGCTGGGGTTGGACGCTGTTCGTGTGGGGGTATGCCGCGGCTTGGGCCCTCGTGAGCGATCGCGTGAAGCTGATCGCCTATCGGGTGTTCGACCCGACGAAGGCTTCCTTGTTGACCAAGGCGGCGGACGGTGCACATGGCAGGTCCCTGGTCGTTGCTACGAGCTCCCCTGCGGCGCCAGCTTCATCGCGCGCGCGGCCGCGGCGACAACGGCATCGGCTCCATCCACCAGGTGCGGCTGCGGCGCGCCGATGAGCTCCGCCGTCTCGGCGCCGAAGGCGAGGATCTGCGCCGCCAGATCGGGCTCGACCGGCTGGAGGACGCGGGCGAGCACCTCGGAATCGGAAGGCAGAAGGCTCGTGCCGTGATCCTCCCATCGCTGGATGGTGCGCGCGCCCCGTCAGCCGAAAGCGACATCGATCCCGTGGCTCGGCGACATGCGCGGCGATCGATGTCGCCTCACCCGGCGATGCGATGCGAAGAGCATGGCGGCATCGAGCGACACGCGTCGCGGGACACGTCGCCTCGCATCGCGACACGAGGTGACACGAACCATGCACGATGTCGCCCGACGGCGCGAGCTGCGGCGACATGCATCGCGAACGACGTCGCCGCACCTCTCTGACCCAGGCGACGCGCGTCGCGAAGGATGTCGTCCACTCCGACGATCGATGTCGCCCGACGAGGCGTTCAACACACGCGCTTTGTCCGACGGACGGCTTCCTGCCCGCCGGCACGCTCTCGGTGGGTGACGACCTCCCGGGAAAGACCTGCTCGGCGAACATCGCGCTCGATCGGTGAGGACCCCGGCGCACCGTTGCGACGCCCCGGACAGGGGTGATACGCCGTCGTCATGGACGCCTATCAGCGCATCGTCTGCAGGTGGTGCGGTGGCCAGAACACCAACCCGACCGCGTGCGCCTTCTGCGGCGCGCCGCTCGACGTCGCCAACAAGGTCAGCGAGTCGGGCTGGCGCGAGGCGCCGCGCCTGCGCGACATGACCGAGATCCGCTTCGATCAGAGCACCTGCCAGGTCGAAGGCGAGCTGGTGCCGGCCGTCGAGCTGAACCTCGCGCCGACCGACGCCGTCTACTTCGAGCACCACTGCATGCTCTGGAAGAGCGACACGGTGCCTCTGTCGGTCATGCCGCTGCAGGGCCCCAAGCGCTCCTTCTTCGGGATGCCCCACATCGTCACCATCGCCAACGGCCCCGGGAGGATCGCCTTCAGCCGCGACGCCTCCGGTGAGGTGGTCGTGCTGCCGCTGCACCCGGGCATGGAGCTCGACGTGCGCGAGCACGCGTTCCTGCTGGCGAGCGGCCGCGTCTCGTACAGCTACGTGCGCATCAAGGGGCTCGCCAACATCCTGTACGGCGGCAACGGCATGTGGCTTGACCGCTTCGTCACCGCCCAGGCGCCGGGGCTGCTCGTCATCCACGGCTACGGCAACGTCTTCGAGCGGATGCTGCAGCCGGGCGAGAGCATCCAGGTCGAGCCGGGGTCGATGCTCTACAAGGACGCGAGCGTGTCGCTGCAGGCCGAGCAGATCAAGCTCTCGAGCGGCATCTTCGGCGGCAAGTCGATGTACCTCGCGCGCCTGACCGGGCCCGGGCGCGTCGGCATCCAGTCGATGTACCACCACCACGAGAGCGGGGAGTAGGCGGCCATGAACCCCGCTCCGGGCCAGCGCCCCGCGTACCTCTGTCCCTACTGCCGGACGCCCGGCGACGGCGCCGGCGCGAGCTGCCCCGGCTGCGGGGCGCCGGTCGACGTCCAGCTCAAGGCGTCGGCGTCCGGCTGGATCGAGCTCCCCGCCGCCCGCGACATGGCGCGCATCCAGTGCGGCCGCTCGTCTCTGCAGATCGAGGGCACCGTGGTGCCGGTGGCCGACTTCACCCTCGCGCAGGGCGAGGGGGTGTACTTCCCGCACCACGAGCTCCTCTGGAAGGAGCCCGCGGTCGCGGTCGCCCAGCGCACGATGCAGGGCGCCTGGAAGCGGGTGCTGGCGGGCATGCCGGTGCACATGCTCGACGCCCACGGACCCGGGCGCATCGCCTTCAGCCGCGACGCCGCCGGAGAGACGCTCGCCATCCCCATCCACCCGGGCGCGTCCATCGACGTCCGCGAGCACCTGTTCATGGTGGCGACCTGGCAGGTCGATTACGGCTGGATCGCGAGCGACATCTGGTTTCAGACCCGCGACGACGAGAACGAGGTCGAGACGCACTACCCCATCGGGCCCGTGCTCGATCGGTTCAACGCCGCCGGCCAGCCGGGGCTGCTCCTCATTCACGCGCACGGAAACGCCTTCCTGCGCCAGCTCGGACCCGGCGAGCGCATCCTCGTCAAGCCGACCGCCCTGCTCTACAAGGACTCGAGCGTCTCGATGAACCTGCACATGGAGAAGCCGCGCAGCAGCTGGGCGAGCTGGCGCTCCTGGGGCGAGCGCTACATGTGGCTCGCGCTGCACGGCCCGGGGCGCGTCGCCATCCAGTCGGCGTACGGGCACTTCCACGATCCCGGCCACAACATCGTCGCAGACTCGGGAATCACGCATCACCGGTGGTGAGCGCCTGCATGGCGACGCCTTTCGACGACTGGGCGCAAGGCCCCGTCGCCGGCTCGGTGAAGCTGACCGCCGACGTGGGCTCCCGCCGCGCCGCCTACGAGTGGCAGTCCAGCACCGCCCCTATGGGCTCTTGCCCTGCGCGCGCGCGGGCGTGGGCGGCGTCGACAGCTGCTCGGCCAGCCGGCGCACGCCCGGTTTCGGATCGTCTCCGGCGACGCGCGAGAGCACCTCGCGCACGCTGGCGTCCGCGTCCAGACGCGCGCCGAGCAGGTTCACCGCGGCGACCCGTACGCTCTCGCTCGCGTCACCCGTCGCCGCGCGTTCGACGGCCGCCATGAAGGGCGCGAACGGGCGGAAACGAACGGCGAAGATCGCGGCGTCGCGCACTCGAGCGTCGTGGTCGGCCTCGATCGCCGCAGCGAGCTCGCGGTCGGTGTCGGCGCCCTCGACGAAGCGCAGTGACCGCGCCGCGGCCGCGCGCTCGGGGGCGGCCCCGTCGCGCAGCGTGCGCAAGAGCACGAACGCGAGCGACGGGCCGGCGCTGTTGCCCATCGCGGCGAGGAGCTCGAGGCGTCGCGCAGCGTCGGGCTCCCCTCCGAAGCGATCGCCGAGCGCGCGATCGATGGCGTCCGCATCGGTGCGGTGGTCGACCCGCCCGGCGCGCGCGAGCGCTCCGGCGGCGAGTCGCGCGGCATACCGCAACGAAGCATCGTCCTGGTCGAGCAGGTCGAGCGGCAGCCGCATCGCCGCCCCGCTCGGATGCTGGAGCTGCACGAGCGCCGTGAGCGCGTCGGCGCGGATCGCGGCGGCGAGCGTCGAGTCGTGCGAGAGCCCGGCGATCGCCCCGACGGCCTGCGGTGTCGCCGCGGCGCCGAGCGCGTCGAGCAAGGTCTTCGTCCCGGCGCCCCGGCGCGCGCGGTCGAGCGCGGAGGCGATGGTCTCGGGGTGAAGACGAAACAGCGCCGACAGTCGCTCCGCCAGTCGAGGGCCCGGTGTGGGAGCATCGGCGGCCGCGAGGAGCTCGGCGGCCGTGTGCCCGGTGAGGAGGGCCTCGTCGCGTCGTCGGAGCTGGATCTCGGGATCGACATCTTGGGTGCGAATCGAGGACTGCTCGAGCTCCGCGGATGCGTGCTCCAGGCTTCCGGCGAGCTGCGGGTCGAAGCCCTCTCGAGGATCGCCGAGCCGTATCGTCGTGGCCATCACCAAGGCTTGGTCCTTCGTGAGCTCCGTCGTGAGCCGAAGCCGGTCGGCGCCTTCGTACGAAAGGATGCTGGCCGTGCCGTCGACCACGAACCGTCGCTCCGAAGGGTCCACGCCCACCGTGAGCCCCGGAGCGGCGGCCAGGCCATCGAGCTCGACGTATCTCACCTTCCGCTTGAGGATCCCTGCGTCGCCGTCTCGTCGATACGCCGCCAGATACAGCCCCGCACCGTCGCGCTCGAGCGCCGTCCAGGTCGCGCCCGCGTTCGCCGGCTCGACGAGCTGCACCTCGGTGACGACGAGCAACAGCAAGTTCCGGTCGGCGGGCGGCATGTCCCTGGGGAAGTACACACGCAGGTCCGCGCCGTCCTTGCGCTGGGTGACGAAGAAGCGCCGCGAGAGGCGGCGACGGAGCGCGCCGACGTCCTGCCCGTTCGAGCTCGAACCCATGCCGGCGACCCGCGCGTCCCGGAGCTCGCACGCCACGTCGCGCTCGTGCGGCCGCACCGCGCTGATCGTCGTGACCCAGTCTCCGGTGAGCCGCGCCGTCTGCGCCGGTGCGTCGTCCGAAGGAGACAGCGTCGCGACGAGCTCGAGAGACCAGCGCCGCTGGGTGCCGGGCGCCGGCTCGCCCGCCGGGATCGCGCTGCCCCCCACCGTGGCGGCGGCGCCATGCCGCTCGCGGATCGCCGTCGCGACGACGGCGCCCGCGAGCGCGACCATGGTGACGACGGCGGCCGTCTTGGACAGGTGGCTCATCACTCGAGCGACGCGAGGTTCACGTGAATGGTGGTTGTCGCCGAGCCGTTGGTGGCCGTGACGGTGAGGGTGACCGTGTACACGCCGAGCTCCTGAATCGCGAGGTCGCCGACCGAGCCGCCGAAGACGTGCGTGGTCCCGTCGGGGAACACGACCTGCCACACGAACTGGACGTTTCCCTGGCCGTTCACGAAGCCGCCGACCACGTGCAGGTCGACGGGGGCGCCGCTCGTGGCATACGTGTAGCCGTCCTGCGGCGAGAGGATCTCGGCCGAGAGCGGTCCCGAGCTCGACCCCACGTCGATCGCGATCGAGGCCTGGCCCGTCTCGCCGTACTGGTCCGTCGCCGTGAGCGTGAGCGTCCGCTGGCCCGGCGTGCCGAAGTCCACCGTGGGCGAGCACCCCTGCAACGGGAACAAGCCCGAGTCGGCTGGGTTGTCCGAAGTCCACGTCAGGTCGGCGCAGTCGACGGGCGTCGGCGGACCGCCGGTCGGGCTCCGGCGGCTGGCGCTTCCCGCGAGCAGCGTCGAGGAGTCCGTCTGGATCGGGCCGCCGCCGTTCGGCGCGCCGACCACCACGTCGAGCGGCTCGGTGCACGTGCCTGCCGGCAGCGGGAAGGTCTGCACCGTGTCGTTGACCGTGAAGACGTTGTGCGTGTTCGATGAGAGCGGGTTCCAGCCGAACAGCTTCTGGGTAATCGAGAAGCACAGCGGACACGGGCCGAAGGTCGCGACGAGATCGACCTCGCCGCCGCCGCTGCTCACCGTCACGTTGGAGCCGGCGGAGAAATCGAGCGTGGCGGAACAGTCCTGCGGACTGCTGGCGACGAGCGTCCACGACGCGTTCGCGGCGATCGGCAGCGACACCGTGAGCAGCTCCACTTGAACGTCGAGCCCGCCCGAGATGATGCCCGGGACGCCGATGCTCCCTTCGAGGTGCGCGCCGAAGTCCGCGTCGGGAGTGATGCTGACCCCGATGCCTCCGAAGCCCACGGTCCCCTGGGCCAGGACGCCCGCGTCGGCCGTGAGCCCGACGGTGATGGAGAAGACCCAGAAGCCGATGGGCGGGAGGTTGTACTGCTTCTGTCCCGTCGACGGGTCGAAGGTGAACGCGACGTTGGGGCTGACGTCCCCGCCGCCCGGGATCTCGTTGCCGAACAGGTAGAAGTGGAGGCTGCCCGAGGCGCTCGGTGATTCGATGCCGTTCGGGGTCACCTGGCCGGTGTCGGTGTCGGCCGTGAACTTCGCCTCGGCGATCGTGGCGTCGTGCCCGAACAGCACGGCGTGGGTGCTGGCGTCCGCGTCGAAGTGCACCTCGTTGCGCCCGTTGGTGCTGGCGTTCGTCAGGCTGCCGTCGAGCGCCCAGTACGCGTCGAACGATCCTCCGGGGTTGGCGTGCCCGGACTTGTGGAAAGGCGGGTCGTTGGGCGCCGGCGGTCCATTCGTCGTATCGACCGGGCTGAAGTCGCTGGTGCGGCGCGCGTAGTCGGGCACGGGGGTCTTCACCCACACGTGCTCCGCGGGCGGGGTCGCCGTCACAGCGGTGCTGAACGCGTCGAGGATCTGACTCGACTCCGACGCGGTGGCACCCCAGTACGTCGGCATCGGCGGCAAGAGGCCGCGGCCGACCTCGTCGCCCAGCGGATCGAGCGCGAGCTGTGCGCGGACCTTGGTCGGGCCCGCGGCGGAATCGCCTGCGACGATCGTGAGCGTCACGGCATCGGCGCCGACGATGTCGCCCGCCTGGAACCCGCCCGTGCACGAGGACGCGACGTAATCGCTCCCTTGCCCCACGTACGTGCACGTCGCAAGGGTCGTTCCACCTATGCCGATGACGAGCGTGGCGCTACCCTGCCCGGGACTACCCAGCTTGGCGTGCACGCTCTGCGGGATCTGGAGCGCGCCCACCGGGAACGTCGCGCTGGCTGGCGTGCTCGAGGGCGGCGCGTAGGAGAGCAGCGCGGTGAGGTCGAGCGGTAGCCCCGCGTTGGGGGGCGGTGTGCTGGGCGCGTGCACGCGGAGGTTGTCGAACCGGTAGGTCCCGCGCGCGTCGCCGTGCGCATGGACTTCGACGTGAAAGACGAGATCGCCCGACTGCAATCCCACGAGGGCCGCTCGCAGCTCGGGAGGAACGTCCAAGAGCATGGTCGAGTAGGTGCCTCGGCGTAGCCCCCTGAAGCTGCCCGTCGCGACGTGCCGGTGGTGCAAACGGAGTGCCTGCGAGCTCACGAGCAGCTCGATCCGGCCCGCGGCGGGGCGATCGTCGCAGTCGTGGTCGCCGTCGGTCGGCAGCGACACGTCGATGGCGAAGCTCGATGCCGGATCCGAGAGGCCCGCAAGAGCCGCCGTGAAGTCGGTCACGGGCACGCTTGTCAGCTCGACGTCGTCGTCGCGCGCGTCGAGCGCGAGCGCGGCGTTGCCCTGGGTGCGGATAGGCGTGGAGGAGAGCGTCCCGCCATCGGTCCTCCAGTCGCCGGGATCCTCGAAGCCGAGGACGGTGTCCGCGCTCGCGGCACCGCCCAGGTCGGACGAAGACGACTGCACGGACTCGCCGCCGATCTTCTCGCTGCAACCGCACGCGAGCGCCAATGTCGTGAGGAGCATCGGAAGGAGGATGCTGCCCGATCCGAGCTTCTTCCTTGTCATTGACGTGCCCTTTCTCGTTGCTGCCGCTCGGAGCAGACGCGCCGAGCGGGTCCGGGTCGTGACATCGAGCGCGCGCGCGAAGCCGCACGCGATCACGCTCGAACCAGCAGGTCATGGGTACGTGCCGCACCTCGTGCAAGCACGCTCGGCCCGCGCTCGACGAGTTCGTCCTCGTGACTTCGAAAGACACTCACGTGAATCGAGCGTCTCGCTTCGCCACCCCTCGCAACGACTGCAGCGCAGCAATCAGCTCCGTGCAGGTGAGGGCGGCGCCATCTGATGGATCCCCTCGTTCCGGAGCCGTTTCTTGCGGGATGACGTTCGGCGTGAATCCATGATCGGGTCGCGCGTCCAACGCTCATGACGACGCAGACCGCGATCTCCACCGACTCCAGGACCGACCGTCGCCGCGGAAAGGTCCGCGTGGCACCTAAGAGCGTCGAGCGCTTTGCCGACGAGTTGTTCGCCGAGACCGTCCATCAGCGACGCGTCGATTCGATCGCCCTGGGAGTCGTCGGGGTGGTGCACGCCGTAAGCCTTTCGATCCACGCGATCGGCCGTGGGATGGCGGCGGTGCGGGGCAAGGACGCCAAGCACGCGACCAAGCAGGTCGACCGCCTCCTCGGCAACACCGGGGTGCAGCTCGGGGTCCTGTTCGAGTCCTGGGTGCGGTTCGTGGTGGGCGACCGCAAGGAGATCGTCGTCGCTCTGGACTGGACTGAGTTCGATGGCGACAACCAGGCCACCATCTGCCTGTACATGATCACGCGACATGGTCGCGCGACGCCGCTGGTCTGGAAGACCGTCCCGAAGGCGACGCTCGCCGGCCGGCGCAACGACTACGAGTACAGCGTCGTCGAGCAGCTCGGCGGGATCCTTCCCCCCGAGGTGAAGATCACCCTGCTGGCCGACCGCGGCTTCGGCGACCAGAAGTTCTACGCCATCCTTGAGGCCTTCGGCTGGGACTACGTCATTCGGTTCCGCGAGTGCATCCGCGTGACTGACAGCAGCGGGGCGACCAAGACCGCCGCGCAGTGGCTGGACAAGACAGGACGCGCCACGATGCTCAAGGGCGTCGGCGTCACCGAGGACAAGAGCCCGGTGCCGGCCGTGGTGCTCGTTCACGACAAGCGCATGAAGGAAGCCTGGTGCCTGGCCACGAGCCGCACCGACCTCGGCGCCGCCGCGGTGACCAAGCTGTACGGCCGGCGGTTTACCATCGAAGAGACCTTCCGCGACACCAAGGACGTGCACTTCGGCATGGGCCTGTCGGCCACGCACATCGGCTCCGCCGGCCGTCGTGACCGACTGCTCTTCCTCGCCGCGCTCGCCTACGCGCTTCTCGTCTTGCTTGGCGCTGCGGGCGAACGCTGCGGCCTCGATCGCACGCTCAAGGCCAGCACGACCAAGCGACGGACCCTCTCGCTCTACAAGCAGGGATGCCACTGGTACGACGCGATCCCTGCGATGAACGACGAGCGCTTCGAGTTGCTCATGAATGCCTACGACCAGTGCCTACGCGAGCACGAGGACATTCAGGCGGTTTTCGGCCTGCTGTGAGCGACAAGGACGAGGGGATGCATCAGCGGCGCCATGGCACGAGGCGGCCGGCTCGCACGTGCCCGTCGCCAGCGACCCCTCCACGCAGCAAACGTTGGGGCCCAGCAGGGCTTGTCGCCGCACGGAAAGCCGAACGCGATCTCGAACCCGTCCCTGGTCGTTCCGTGCGCGCCGGCGCGCTACGCTTGGATCATGCGCAGAGCGATCGTCGTGCGGGGGCGCCTGAAGGGCCCGCGCCTCATCGAGCTCGAGGAGCCGGTCGAGGGCGTCGAGGCGGAAGTCGAGGTGGTGCTGCGCGAGAGCGCGCCGGCCGCGGCGGAGGACGACGGCGAGTCGCTGATCGCCGTGATGAGGAGGCAGGACGTCGACGCCGCCATCGATGGCCAGGTCGGCATGGAGGTGGTCTACCGGGCGCCGAGCTCCGGCGGTGCCGCGCTCACCTCCCGAGCTTCGCCTCGATGCGCGCCTTGCCGGCGCGTCACCATGCGCCACGTCTTCGGCGGGAAGCGCAGCCCGAGCGGCACCTCGTTCAGCCCGATCCGCGCCGACTCGCTCGCCAGCCCGACGCGCAGGTCACACGCGAGCGCGACGACGCACCCGCCCGCGATGGCGTGCCCGTTGACGTACGCGACGGTGGGCCCCGGGTACTCGTAGAGCGCCTGTACGAGGCGCTCGAGCGCATCGAGGAAGCGCTCCGCGCTCGAGGGCGTGAGCGTGAGCACCTCCTTGAGGTTCAACCCGGCGCTGAAGGCGTCGCCCGCGCCGGTCACGAGCAGCGGCTCGCCGCCGGCCTCCGCGAGACGGTCGACGATCCACGTCATCAGCTCGCTGCTGAGCGCGTTCTTGCCCGGTGCCGAGAGGGCGATGGTCCGCATGCGCATCACTATGCCGCAACCTCGCCCCGACCGGCGCGCACGCTCGTATGTCGTGCGTACCCGGGGGGGGCCGTCGAGCGGGAACGCGCGAGTGTCGTCCCGTGACGGCATCGCACCGAAGAGAAGCGAGCATCATGCCGGGTGAGACGACCGTCGCACGCGGGAGAGCGTCCGCCCGTACCGGCGACAAGGGTGCAGCCCACGGAGAGAAACGCCCGCCTCACTTCGAGAGAACGCCGCTTCAGCGCGAGACATGGGCATCGGTACGCCGGAAACGGGCATCTCACCCGGGTGCGATGACCATGGGACGAGGAGTGACGGGCTCCTCCCGAGCTCCCACGGGCGCTGGAGGACGACCAGAGGCCGGGATCGGGCGGACGGCGAGCATTTCAGGTCGTCCAGCGCCCGCGGGACGAGCGCAAGCGCGCGTCGGACGGGGAGCAACGCGCGTTTCTCCTGGGACGAAGGCCATCGGATGCGCGGAGGAGCACGACGGACCCGGGTACCACGCGCTCCTACGCGGGAGGAACGTGCGCCTACCCGCGAGTGACGAGCTCCTTCGCGCGTCCGACGCGCTCCTACCGGGGGGCAATGCGCTCTTCTCCTCGGGCGGAGCACGTCGGACGGGGTGAAATGCCCGTCCTACGGCGGCAGGAGCGCGTCGGACGCGCGTAGAAGCTCGCTACACCCGCGTAGGAGCACGCCACACGCGGTGAAATGCGCTCCGTCCGGCGGTAGTGGCACGATGCACCCCGATCCCATGCCCTCCTTCACGAGGAAGTCGCACGTTCTCATCGAGAGGAACGCGTTTCCTAGAGGAGAAATCGGCCGCGGCTCGCGCCCGTCACGAAGACGTGTCGTCCGCGGACCTCCCGCCTCGGTGGGATCCCTCGCACGTGCGACGCGTGGCGGCTCCGCCGGCAAGCCGAGGCGGTCGAGCAGAAAATGCACCACCCCCGGGTCGGTGATCTCGCCGAGCACGCGCAGCCCAATCACCTCCCGCCGCAGAACGATCCCCGCGGAGACTCAGCCCGTGGAGGCGAGCTGCGCGGGCGCCGCAGCCCCGGTGAGCCGCGCCCGCAGCGTTCCGTCGGCGATGGCCGCCTTGGTCAGGTCCTCGCCGCCGACGAGCACCCCGCGCACGAAGACCATCGGGAACGTCGGCCACCCGGTCCACAGCTTCAGGGCGAGGCGGCGGCGCCACTGCGAGAGGTAGCTGCCGTACTCCAGGTACTCGAACGCGACGCCGGCCGCCCCGAGCGCTTTTCTCACGTTCTTCACGTGCGGGTTCTGGGCCATGCCCACGACGACGACCGGGTGGCGCGCGATCGCATCCTGCACCTCGCGCACGACGTCGGCGTGGAACTGCTGCATCGCCTGCAGCGCGGCGGGGGTGAGGTCCTTGGCGTCGAGCATCGTTCGCTGGGTCATGGCGGAGCGGGAGCTTGCCACCGCCCGGGCGCGCGTCAACGTCACCGCCCCGTGAAGCGGCCTGCGCGGCGCTCGAGGAACGACTGCAGCCCCTCGCGCGCGTCGTCGGTCTGCATCAACCGGGTGATCTGGCCGCGCAGGGCCCTGGCCGCGGCGTCCTGCCCCTCGCGCTGCCCCGCGCGCGCGGACGCGATCGTCGCGCGCACCCCGAGCGGCGCCTGGGCGGCGATCCTCTCGGCCACCGCGACCGCTCGATCGAGGAGCGCCTCGCGCGGCGCCACCTCCTGCACCAGGCCGATGCGCAGCGCCTCGCGCGCGTCGAACGGCTCGGCCGTGAGCAGAAACCGCATCGCATTGCCCCACCCGAGCTGCGCGGGCGCGCGGAAGGTCGCCCCGCCGAAGGGGAAGATGCCCCGGGCGATCTCGAGCTGCGCGAAGACCGCGTCCTCCGAGCAGAGGCGCACGTCGCTCGCCAGGGCCAGCTCGATGCCGAGGGTGTACACGCGCCCCTGCATCGCGACGACGACCGGCTTGGTCCGCTCGCGCCCCTCGATCCCCCACGGATCGACGCCCGATGCGGGCCACAGCGGCTCGCCGCGCGCGACGAGCGGCGCCACGTCGGCCAGGTCGAGCCCCGCCGTGAAGTCCTTGCCGTGCGCGAACACGACCGCGCAGCGCAGCGCGTCGTCCTCCTCGTAGCGCGTGTACGCCTCGCCCAGCGCCCGGAGCATCGTGGCGTTGAAGGCGTTGAGCTTGGCGGGGCGATCGAAGCCGACGAGCAGCACGTGCCCGCGCGTCTCGGTCGTGACCAGGGAGGGCTCGGAGCTCATGCGCGGGAGGATAGTTCGACCGCCGTCGCTCGTGAGGAAGATCGCCAGAAAGAGATCACAGGAAGGCGGGAAGGCGGGAAGGTTTGGGGTGAGCCGCCACGCCCACCCACCACTTCCTCTTTCCTTCCCGCCTTCCTGTTCTCTCCCCCTCTTCTGGCGGCGTGGCGGCTTGGCGACTCCCCCTTGCATTCGCGGCGCACGCGTTGCAGTTCGGGCGTGAGGTCACGCGCGCTTGCGCCTCTACGCGGTCATCTTCCTCGGGACGCTCAGCACCGTCTTCGTTCCCATCCCGGAGGAGGCGACGCTGCTCGCCGCCGGCTACGCCGCGCGCCTCGGCAGCGTCACCTTCTGGGGCGCGGTCCTGGCGGCGTGGGCGGCCTGCATGCTGGGCGACGGCTTCAGCTACTTCATCGGACGCGTCCTGCTCGCCCGCGTCCTGCGCACGCGGCTGGGCCAGCGGCTGGTGCCCGAGCGCTGGCGCTCGTGGGGCGAGCGCCTGGTGGCGCAGCACGGCGACCGAGCGGTCGTCGTCGCGCGCTTCCTCGTGGGGCTGCGCGGGTTCGTCTACTTCGCCGTGGGCGCGTCGCGGTACCGGTTCGGCCGGTTCCTCGTCGTCGACGCGCTGGCCGGCATCGCCGAGGTCGGGGGCCTGGTGGCGCTCGGCTTCGGCTTCGGCGAGCTGCGCGAGAAGGTCGGCCGCGAGGTCGACCTCTTTGCGGCCGCGGTGCTCGCGCTGGCGCTGTTCGGACCGCTGGTGGTGCGCCACTTCGTCGCCCGCTCGCGCTCGACGTGAGCGGCTCGACCTTGCTAGTACCGCTCGCTCATGGCGGACGCAGCCACGCGCGGTCTCGGCGTCGTCGATGCGTCGCTCATCGTCGTGGGCAGCATCGTGGGGGCGGGCATCTTCTTCGTCAGCCCGTCGGTCGCGCGGCACGTGGCCTCGCCCGCGGCGTTCCTCGCCGTGTGGCTCGTCGGCGGCGGCGTCGCCCTGGCGGGGGCGCTGAGCAACGGGGAGCTCGGGGGGATGTTCCCGCGCTCGGGCGGCGAGTACGTGTATCTGCGCGAGGCCTACGGGCCGCCGCTCGGTTTCCTCAGCGGCTGGACGAGCTTTCTCATCGTCTTTCCCGGCTCGATCGCGACGCTGGCCTACGGGCTCGGTATGACGGTCGCGCCGGTGCTCGGTTTCGGCGCCAGCGCGGTCGCCATGAAGACGGTCGGCGTCGTGGCGATCGTCGCGCTGACGGGGGTGAACGCGTTCGGGCTGCGGCCGGGCAAGTGGACGCAGAACGTCCTGTCGGTCACCAAGCTCCTCGCGTTCGCCGGGCTGCTCGGCATGGGCCTCCTCGTCCGGCACGGGACCAGGAGCGGCCTGGTTCCATTCTTCGCGCCGGGCGACCGCGCGCCGGACATGGCCATCGCGCTCGTGTCGGTGTTCTTCGCGTACAGCGGCTGGAACGCGGCGACGTACGTCGCGGGCGAGATGCGCGATCCGCGCCGGTCGCTCGGGCGCGCGCTGGCGCTCGGCACCGCCCTCTGCATCGCGCTCTACCTCGCCGTCAACGCGGCGTACCTGCGCGCGCTGCCGATCGCCGCGCTGCGCGACGCGACCGATCCGGCGCGCGCGACCGCGATGACCCTGCTCGGGGGGGCGGCGGCTGCCGTGCTCTCGCCCCTCGTCGCCGTCTGCGCCCTCAGCTCGATGCAGGCCTCGGTGCTCGTCGGCCCGCGCATCTACTACGCGATGGCCGTCGACGGCCTGTTCTTCGCTCCGTTCGGCCGGCTCCACCGGACGACCGGCGTGCCGCTGCTCGCGCTGCTCATGCAGGGGGCGATCTCGCTGGTCCTGCTGGTGACGGGAAGCTTCGACCAGGTCCTGAAGTTCACCACCTTCGCGATGGTCGCCTTCGCCACGCTGACGGTGGGCGCGGTGCTCGTGCTGCGGTTCCGCCGGCCGCACGAGCCGCGCGCGTTTCCGGTGCCGGGCTACCCGTGGGTGCCGGTCGCGTTCATCGCGGTCAACGCCTTCGTGCTCTGGAGCGTGCTGACCGCCGGCGTGAGAGAAGCGCTCTACGGCTTGGGGATCGTCGCGACGGGGCTTCCGGCGTACGCTGCGTTCCGGGCGCGCTCGCGCCCGCAGGAGATCGCTCGATGAATCGTGGTTGGATCGCGCTGCTCGCCCTGGGGACGGCCTGCGCCCGCACGCCCGCGGCGGACGTGGCCCCCACCGGCTCGGCCTCGGCGGCCGCCGCCGCGCCCGGAGCGCCGGCGTCCTCGGGGGCGACGACGGCCGCCGCGAGCGCGACGGCGAGCGCACCCTCGGCGGGTTCGGCGGCGCCCTCGACGTCGGCGGCAGCGGCCGAGCCGCAGCCTCCGCTCGAGGGGCTGGAGTTCCTGCCGGAGGCGCAGGTCCTCTTCCGCGTCGCGGCCTGCGGCCCGAGCGGCGAGGTGCCGGCGCGCTTCGACGCCGCGGTCGTGTCGCGCCACTGCGACGACCTGACCCGTGCCTACGCCGACTACCGCAAGGGCTGGGTCGACGTCGCCGAGCCGTTCATCGCCGCGCTCCGGCCCAAGGATCTGCCGCGGGTCGTCGTCTACCCGTTCGGCGGCGGCGACCTGGTGAGCGCGCTCACGACGTTCCCGGACGCGACCGAGATCACCACCATCTCGCTCGAGCCCGCGGGCGACGTGCGGCCCATCGACAAGCTGGCCCCGCCGCTGCTCGCCCACGAGCTGGCGGAGCACCGCGCGCACCTCGAGCGCCTCTTCGCGAAGGCGCACTCGCGCACCGACAACCTCGAGAAGGAGTCGAAGACCGAGCTGCCCGGCGAGATCGTCTTCGACCTCGCGGCGCTCGTGGTGCACGGCGACGAGCCGGTGAGCCTGCGCTACTTCCGCATCCAGCCCGACGGGTCGCTCCACTACGTCACTCGAGCCGACATCGACGCGGCGAAGCGCGCCGCCGATCGGCGCGCCCTCTTCGCCGACGCCGAGCTTCGCTTCCGCAAGGCGGGCGACGCGAGCGCGCCCGTGCAGATCCTGCGGCACGTCAGCTTCAACCTCGACGACGCGCACCTGAAGGCCGACCCCGGCCTGCTCGCGTACCTGAACGCGCGCGGCCCGAAGGTGGCCGCCATGACCAAGGCGGCCACGCACCTGCTCTGGAACGACCACTTCTCGACCATCCGTGGCTGGCTGAGCGATCACACCGACTGGATGATCTCGGACTCGACCGGCTTCGCGCCGCGCTACGCGACCGCCCAGGGCTTCGTGCAGGACACGTACGGCGTCTTCCACGGCCCGTGTCCGTTCGGCACGCCGGACGAGCGCGACTCGAAAGACCTGAAGAAGCTCTTCGCGTCCGAGCCGCAGCGCGATCTGCCCTTCCGCTACGGCTACCCCGACAAGGACGGGCACGCCTTCCTGGTCGTCACGCGGCGCGCACCGCGCTGATCCAGTAGTCGGCGGCTGCGGCGGCGCCGCACACGGCGGCGGCCACGACCAGCGGGTCGCGCGCGTCGGGCCACACGAGCGCCGCAGCCAGGGCCGAGGCCTGCAGCAGCGTCGTCATCTTGCCGGCCGGGCTGGAAGGCGTCGCGGCCCCGGTCGCCAGCAAGCGACCGCGCAGCGCGAGCGCCGTCCCGAGCACGGCCTGGACGATCTCGCGCGTCGCCAGCACGAGCGCCGCGAGCGGCGCCAGGCGGCCGGCCGCCACCAGCGCGACGGCCGCCGTGAGAAAGAAGATCTTGTCGGCCGCCGGGTCGATGACGCGGCCGGTCGCGGTGACCTGGCCGAGGCGCCGGGCGCACCAGCCGTCGGCGACGTCGGTCGCGCCGGCGAGGACGAGGACGCCCAGGGACAGCTCGGCGTCCCCATCGAGAGCGGCCACAGCGAAAATTGCCGCCAGCGGTATGCGCGCGAGGCTCAGCACGTTCGGGGGAAGGACGAGCTCCCGCGGCCGGACGGGCCCGAACGCCCCGCCCCGAGCGAGGCGTGCGGCAGGGGCGTCGCGAGCCAGGCCCGCGTCGTCGGGGTGGAGGGTCGCGGGCCAAGCCCGCGCCGTGCTTGAGGATTGGCGACCAGCGGACACGACCCGCCCCGTGGGGCAATGCGCATACCGGCGCGCAATGGGCATGGCGGAACGCCCTCGCGTGCTTAACGTACACCCTCCGCTGGGAAGCCCCTCCAGCGGGAAGGTCGGACGGTCGCCGCCTGTTGCCAGCCGACCAGAGCGACCCTAACCCCTTGCCCGGCATCCCACCGTACAAACGATCGTGAACCAACCCACCACAGCCCTCGCCTCCCGGCGAGAGGATCTCGACCGCGACAACCTCGAGCTCGAGACGCTCGCCCCCGCCGAACCCTCCACGCGCGCCCGCGCCGGCCGGGAACCGCTGCCGTCCAAGTTCCACCCGGCCGCCGGGGACCTTCCGCCCGTGGCCAACGACGCGGTGCCCGAGCAGCGGGTGTCGTCGTCCGCGCCGCAGGCCTTCCGGCCGCGCCGCCGCGTGCTGACGCACGAGGAAGAGGTCGAGCTGTCGCGCCGCATCGAGGCGGGCGAGCGCGACGCGCTCTACGCCCTGCTCGGCTCCGCGGCGGCGGTCGGCCCGCTGCGCGCCCTGGTCGACGACCTTCGGGCGGGCAAGGAGCTGCCCTCCACGCTGCTGCGCAACGCCGAGGAGGACGCCGACGCCCAGGCGGGCGCGGAGAAGCTGGCCCGCATGCTCGACCGCGCGGCCAAGACGGCCGCTCTCGCCGGCCGCCCCGCCGCGGACGAGGCGACCCGCGAGCGCCGCCGCCGCCGCCGCGCGCGCATCGCCGGCGAGCTGGCCGACGCGCGCTTCGAGCGTCACCTGCTGACGCGCCTCGCCCGCGAGCTTCGCCAGCGCGGGGCCGACGAGCGTACGCGCCGCGCGTTCACGCGTGGCATCAACGCCGCGTCGCGCGCCCAGCACGAGTTCGTGAGCGCCAACTTCGGCCTGGTGGTCACCTACGCCCGCCGCTTCGTGGGCCAGGGGCTCGACATGCACGACCTCGTGCAGGAAGGGCAGCTGGGCCTCATTCGCGCCGTCGAGAAGTTCGACTGGCGACGCGGCCACCGCTTCTCCACCTACGCCGCGTGGTGGGTGCGCCAGGCCATGGCGCGCGCCATCGCCGACCAGAGCAAGACCATCCGCGTGCCGGTGCACCTGCTCGAGAGCCGCCACAAGCTCGAGCGCGTCAAGCGCGCGCTCGCGCAGCAGGGCAACCGCGACCCGAGCGACGAGCAACTCGCCAAGGAGAGCGGCCTGCCGCTCGACAAGGTGAAGGCCATCCGCGGGCTGGTGCGCGAGCCGCTCCGGCTCGAGGCGCCGCTCGGCGACGAGGGCGACGGCGGCCAGCTCGGCGACCTCGTGGCCGACGTGCGCGCCCCCGCGCCCGACGAGATGCTCGCGCAGGACCGCATGCAGAAGCAGACGCGCGCCCTGCTCGACCTGCTGACGCCGCGCGAGCAGCAGCTGCTCAAGCTGCGCTTCGGCATGGACGGCGGTCCGGGCCACACGCTCGAGGAGGTGGGCAAGTCGTTCAACCTCTCGCGCGAGCGCGTGCGCCAGATCGAGGCGGCGGCGCTGAAGAAGCTGCGCGCCGTGTCCGAGGAGCGCGAGCTCGGGTCGTACATCGGGCGGTAGGTCGCGATTTCCAGGGAGATCACAGGAAGACGGGAAGACGGGAAGGGTTGGGGCCCTCGCCGGACCCGTTCCTTCCTTTCTTCCCGCCTTCCCGTCTTCCTGTGATCTCCTGGCCTCCAAGGCGGTCTAGGCGCGGTACTCGATCGCGACGACCTCCCACTCTTCTTCCCCGCGGGGGGTGCGTACGGTCGCGACGTCGCCCACGCGCTTGCCGAGGAGGGCGCGGGCGAGCGGGGCGGCGAACGCGAGGCGGCCGGCGGCGACGTCGGCCTCGTCGACGCCGACGATCGCGTAGCGTCGCTCTTCGCCCGTCTCGCCGCGGACGGTGACGGTCGCGCCGAAGCGCACCTCGTCGCGCGGCTGACCGGCGGGGTCGACCACGACGGCGGAGGCCAGGCGGCCTTCGAGCGCTTCGAGGCGCGCTGCGAGCGTGGCCACGGCGCGCGTGCGTTCGTCGCTCGCGTCGGCCGCCTCCGCGCGGGCGCGCTCGCGCAGGAGCGCCTCGTGCTCGGCCCGCAGCGCCGCGTGCCCGCGCGGGGTCACGTAGTTGGTCGCGCCGGGCGGCAGCGGCGCGCGCGGCGGCACGACCAGCGGCGCCTCCGACGCGTCCTCGCCCTTGAAGGCCTTGCTCACGCCAGCGAGCATAGTCGGCCGCGCGCGCGCGTCGGCCGCCCCGCGTCGGCCGCCGACCGCCGCTCGTGCTAGTTGGCGGGGTCATGCACCGCCTGCTCGGTGACCTCGTCGGCCTGCTCGCGCTCGAGCGCCTCGATCGCGATCTCTTTCGCGGCAACAGCCAGGACCTCGGCTGGGGGGCCATCTTCGGCGGCCAGGTGCTCGGCCAGGCGCTGTCGGCCGCCACGCAGACGGTCGCGCCCGACCGCCACGCGCACTCGCTTCACGGCTACTTCCTTCGCGCCGGCGACGTGCGCCGGCCCATCCTCTACGAGGTCGAGCGCCTGCGCGACGGCAAGAGCTTCAGCGCGCGCCGGGCGACCGCCGTCCAGGACGGCGAGGCGATCTTCAGCCTCGAGGCCTCCTTCCAGGTCGAGGAGCCCGGCTTCGACCACCAGGACGCGATGCCCGAGGTCCCGCCGCCCGAGACGCTGCAGTCCGAGCGCGACATGGCGCTCGCCATCGCCGACCGCCTGCCCGAGGCCGTGCGCGTGCGCGCGACCGCCGAGCGCCCGATCGAGATCCGCCCCGTCGACGTGCGCAACCCCTTGCGCCCCAGGCCCGCGCCGCCGCGCCGCCACCTGTGGTACCGCACGATCGACGCGCTCCCCGACGACCCGCGCCTGCACCGTTACCTGCTCGCGTACGAGTCGGACTTCTCGCTGCTCGGCACGTCGATGGACCCGCACGGCGTCAGCTGGCTGAGCCCCGGCATGCAGGTCGCCTCGCTCGACCACGTCATGTGGTTTCACCGCCCCTTCCGCGTCGACGACTGGCTGCTCTACGACGTCGAGAGCCCGTCGGCGTCGGGTGCGAGAGGCCTGGTGCGCGGGCGCTTCTTCGACGGGAAGGGGCGGCTGGTCGCGACGTGCGCGCAGGAGGGGTTGATCCGAAAGAGGGGGTGAGGCGGGGCCCCGGTCAGGCGACGCGAGCCGCGGCCATCTTCCGAAGGTCGTCGATGCCGTAACGCAGCGCCGCGATCCGCTCGAGGCCGAAGCCGGCGCCCATGGCGATCTGCCGCCGGGGATCGGCCCCGATGCCGCGCAAGACCCAGTCGGCGTACTCGCCCCACGCCATGACCTCGATCCATTCGTCGTCACGACGCACGTCCAGGCTCCAGGCGCGGGCGCACATCGGATAGTCCGTCGGCGTCATTCGCACCTCCGAGCGGGGCAGCGCGCGATCGATCGAGTCGAGGATGCGGCCGGTGAAGTCCCACGCATCGGTCTCGCCCCGGTCGTCGAGCGCGAAGAGCTCGAGCTGGTGGAACGCCTCGAGGTGGGTCGCGCTCTCGCTCTCGCGCCGGTAGCACTTGCCGGCGGCCGAGAGCCGCAGCGGCGCTCCGCTCCAGCGGACGGTCAGCAGCAAGGGCAACGTCAGGTCGTAGCGAAGCACGCGATCCCCGTCGATCCGCTGCAGCTTGGAGCGGTCGATGTACACCGCGTCGCCTCCCAGGCGACGGGATGCTTCTCCGAGGTCGATCTCCTCGGGAACGTCGTCTGCCGCCGAGAACGCGGGGAACGCGCCGCGCAGCGTGGAGACGATCGCGCCCACCGGGTTGTCGGGCAGATCCATCAGGCGGGGGCGGGCCAGCAGGTCGACGATGTCGTCGGGCAGGTCGCGCGGGACCGGATGGCTCCGCAGGGCTCTCTTCTCGTCCATCTCGATTTCCTTTCGCAGCTTGTCGCGGACGCGCTGCAAGCGTTTGCGCATGGCGGGCGCGTCGACGCCCGCGCTTCGCGCCAGGCGCTCGGCATCCCACCCACCGTGGTAATGGCGCTCGGCCAGGTGGCGTTCCTCGCGCGAGAGCGTCAACACGGCGCGTGCGAGGAGGCGCTGCTGGGCGGCCGTCCAGCGCTCTTCATCCCGGTCGAGCACGGGCGGCGACGGGATCTCCTCGAGCGAGACCCAGGCGCTGCGCGAACGGCGGCGGTGGTTGAGCGAGACGGTCACGACGATGCGACGCATCCATCCGGCGAAGGCCTCCGGCTCGGCCAGCTCTCCGAGCCGCCGGAACGCGACGAGGTACGCCTCCTGCACGGCGTCTCGTGCGTCCGAGTCCTCGCGAAGGACCTGCAGCGCCACCGCATAGGCCATCTCCTGCGTCGCCTCGACGAGCCGGCCGAAGGCGGCCACCTGTCCGGCGCGGGCGGCCTGGACGGCGGCGAGGATGGCATCGCGGGCGAGCATCGATGTCGGGCTCCGTCGAAAGGACACGTGCCGGAGCCAGATGTGACCCACGATTTGGCGCGGCGCCAAGGCACCGTGAGGAGCGCCGAGGCGGAGGTGGAGGTCAGCCTTCAGGAGCAGGGGGTGCTCGCCAAGCGTCACGGGTGCAGCGTGACGACCGCCGGATCGCCCGCGGGCGGGCTGGTGACGACGAGCGATCCCGGCGACTGCGTGTACGCGCACCCGCCGCAGTCGACCGTGAAGCCCTTCGGATACAGCCTCGCGGGGACCGAGAGGACCGTCGGCGCGGAGATGCTCGCGTCCGGGTGGTACGTGAACGTGAAGGTGGAGCTGCTCGCGTCGTACGTCCACGACACCGGATCGCCCGCGACGCGCTCGGGGTAGGGGCGCACCAGCGTGTCGACCAGCGGCTGCGCCTCGCTGCCGTCCGCGGCGAGCATCCCGTAGCCGCCCTTGGTGTAGTCCCAGTACATCGAGCTCGCGGCCACCGCGCCCGCGGCGTCGTACTGGGCCGTCATGTACGCGACGATCCCCGGCTCGGTCGCCGTCCCGCCGTACTCGCCGATCCACAGCGCGCCGCCGAGCGCCTTCGCCTCCTGCGCGAGCGAGGCGACGTTGGAGAGGATCTGCGGCCGGTTGGCCGGGTCGAAGCCCATCCCCGACTCGGCGTTTCGGTCGTACGAGTGCGGCGCGTACGCGAAGTTCGAGAACGACGGCGCCGGCAGGCGCGTCGTGCCGCCGAGGTTGCGCATCGACGAGGGCTCGATGAACGCGACCCACCCGGGCGCCTGCGAGCGCACCGCGGGGACCACCTTCTCGTAGAACGGCCCGAGCAGGTCGGGCTCGAAGCCGAGGATGGAGTACGAACCCCAGAACGGCTCGTTCATCACGTCGAACCCGACGACGTGGTCGAACCCGGCCAGGCGCTCGGCCACGCGCCGCCACGCCTCGACGTAGTGCGACTGCAGGTCGCTGCCCTTCCAGAACCCGTCCCAGCACGCCGTCACGCCCGACTCGAGGTTCTCGAGCGCCCAGGGGTTGGTCGGCATGAAGCCGGCGTAGTTCGACGCGTCGCACGTCCAGAGCGGCGCGCCGTCGCCGCCGCCGGACTGGAAGCCGATGCCGTAGACGTCCTGGTGCATGTCGACGACGACGTACAGATCGGCGTCCTGCGCCCACTGGATGCGCTGCGCGACCGCGTCGAGGTACGCCTCGTCGTACTGGCCCGGCTGCGGCTCGACGGCCGACCACAGGACGAGGAAGCGGACCGCGTTCATCCCCCAGTCGGTGCGCATGCGCGCGAAGTCGCTCGGCCCCTGGAAATCGAAGTAGGGTGGCAGCTTGTTCTTCCCCGAGACGTTCGCCCCGCGCAGGACGACCGCGCGCCCGTCGGCGTCGCGCAGGAAGCCGCCGGACACGTGCCACGTGGGCGCGAGCGCCGGCGGAGCGCCCGAGCGCGAGCAGGCGACGACGATGCCGAGAGCTGCAGCGATCCCCGCGCGACGCATGCCCGAACGGCATCCCACCCCGCCGCGGTGCTGTCAATCGAACACCGGGCGCGCCGCGCCCACGACGCGCTAGGCTGCCGGCCGATGCCGCTCGAAGAGAATGCTCCGGTGCCGCTGCTCCAGCGCGCCGTCGACGAGATGCGCTGCGAGGCCATCCTGCTCTCGGGAGGGCTCGACACGAGCATCGTCGCGGCGCTCGCGGCCGGGCGCGGGCTGCGCCTGGCCGTCACCGTGGTCGTCGGCGACGACGCGCCGGACCTGCCCTACGCGACGGAGCTGGCGGCGCGGCTCGGCCTCGAGCACGTCGTCCTGCGGCGCTCGCTCGACGATCTCTGGGACGCGCTGCCGCCCCTGGTGCACGCGCTCGGGACGTTCGACGGCATGTACCTGCGCAATGACGTGGTCGTCCACGAGGGCCTGCGCGAGCTGGCGCGCCGCGGCGTGCGCAGCTGCCTCGTCGGCGACGCGTCCGACGAGCTGTTCGCCGGCTACTCGTTCGTGTTCCGCAAGCCGGCCGACGAGATCGCGCGGACGGTGCGCCACTTCGCGTCGAGCATGCACTTCAACGGGCCCGAGCTCGGCGCGGCGCTCGGCATCGACGTGCGCAGCCCGTTCCTGCACCCGGCCGTCGTCGACTACGCGCTGTCGCTGCCCGGCGAGGCGATGGTCCTCGACCGGGCCGGCGAGCGCCACGGCAAGGCGCCGCTGCGCCGCGCGTTCGCGCCGTTGCTGGGCGAGCGGCACGCCTACCGGCGCAAGGACCCGATCGAGATCGGCTCGGGCGCGACCGCGCTCGGCCCGTACGCCGCGGCGCGCGTGGCCGACTTCGAGGCCGAGGCCGCGCGCGTGCTCGCGACCGACGGCGTGCGCATCCGCGACGCCGAGCGGCTCGCCTACTACGGCATCTACCGCGAGGTCTTCGGTGGCCCGCCGCGCGCCGACGCGTCGCAGCCCAAGGAGTGCCCCGATTGCCACGCCCGCGGGCCCGAGGGCACCTACTGCCGCGTGTGCGGCGCTTACCCGATTTGAGCTAAAATCGCCCGGTCGTGGCGGAGCTCGTCTGGAAGGGGAAGGGGAGCTCGCCGAGACGCGCCGCCGGCGGTCGACGCCTCACGACCGACGAGATCCACGGCCACGCGCCCGTCGGCGCCTGGCGAAACCGCCTCGTCGCCGGCGACGCCGCCGAGGCGCTGCGCTCGCTGCTCCCGGAGCTGGCGGGCGAGGTGTCGCTGGTCTACGTCGATCCGCCCTTCGACACCGGCGGCGACTTCGACTTCCTGGCGACCATCCCGGGCGCGCCCGAGGGGACGCCTCGCATCGCCGTCCCGGCGTACCGCGACGCGCGCGGCCTCGACGCCTGGCTCGACTGGTTCCACGGCGTCGCCGCCACGCTGCGCGACCTGCTCGCGCGGGGCGGAAGCCTGTACGTGCACCTCGACGCCCACGTCGCGCACTACGCCAAGGTGCTCCTCGACGAGGTCTTCGGGCCGGAGGCGTTCCAGCGCGAGATCGTCTGGCGCATCGGCTGGGTGAGCGGGTTCAAGTCGCGCGCGCGAGGCTGGATCCGCAACCATGACACCCTCCTCTTCTACGCGAAGGGCGGGCGGCCCGCCGTCTTCCACAAGGAGTACGTGCCGTACCCGCCCGGCTACGTGCGGCGCGACGGCCAGCCGCCGAAGGGGCCGGGCTATCCCATCGAGGACGTCTGGAACGCGAGCGAGCTCGATCGGCTCGACAGCATCCAGATCATGTCCTTCTCCGGCGAGAAGGTCGGCTACCCGACGCAGAAGAACGAGAGCCTGGTCGCGCGCATCGTGCGGGCCTCGTCGAGTCCGGGGGACCTGGTGCTCGACGCATTCGTCGGCTCGGGGACGACGGCGGTCGCCGCCGAGAGGCTCGGCCGGCGGTGGGTGGCCTGCGACGCGTCGCCCATCGCGGTGCACACGACGCGCAAGCGACTGCTCGCGGCCGGCGACCCGCGGCCGTTCGTCGTGCAGAGCGTGGCCGCGCGCCCCGACGGCGCCGCGCGATCGACACGCGCCGCGTCCCCGCTCGGCGCGCGCGCGCGCGTCGAGGGTCGAACGTGCACGATCGAGCTCGCGTCGTTCACGCCGCCGGCGCGGGGCGAGGCGCGGAAGGCCGGCGCGCACGTGGCCCACTGGTCGCAGTGGCTCGAGGGCTGGTGCGTCGACTGGGACCACCAGGGCGGCGCGCTGCGCGTCGGGACGCGCGCGTGGCGAAGCCGGCACCGCCCCGAACTGGCGCTCGAGCTGACGCACGCCTACGACCGTCCGGGCCGCTACGTGGCGCTCGTGCGGGCGTTCGACGTGCTGGGGGGCGTGGCGACCCGGGCGGTCGCGGTGCGCGTGGCAGGCTGAGGTAACGCACGGCGCTCGCCCGCCCCGCCGCCGTCTTGCTACGAATGAGCCGATGCGCACGCCCGGCCACGCCGTGATCAACGTCGCCCTGGTCGCCCACGAGCGTCCGGCGATCGTCGCAGCCGTCGTCGCCGGCGCCGTGCTGCCCGATCTGCCCATCGTCGCGCTCTACCTCCTCGAGCGCGCCCGCGGCACCCCGGTCGCCGAGATCTGGCGCGATCGCTACCGGCGCCGCGTTTGGCTGGACACGATCCACGGGTTCCACTCCGTCCCGATCGCCGCGGCCGGCGCCGCCGTCGCGTGCGCGCTCGGCTGCTGGCCGGCGGCGGCATTCTTCGCCAGCGCGCTGGGGCACGACGCGCTCGACGTGCCCGTGCACGGGCGCGACGCGCACAGGCACCTGTTCCCCCTGTCCGGCGTCACCTTCGAGAGCCCGCTGTCGTACTGGGACGTGACGCGCCACGCCAGGCCGGTCACGGCGTTCGAGTGGCTGCTCGTCGGCGTCGCGACGGCGTGGCTCGCCCCGGTGGCGTCCCCGCTGGCGCTCGCGGTTCTGGCGCTCGTGCACGCGTACTACGCAGCGAGCTTCACGCGGCTGTTCGTCGCGCCGGAGCCGGCGACGTGAACGCCGGGCCGTGGCTGGCCGGCGCGGGGCCGCTGCTCGCGACGAGCGTGTGGGCGCTCGAGCTCGTGGAGCACGTGAAGCTCGGCGGCCACGGCGTGCGGGCGCGCATCGGCGTCGCCGACGTGGCCTTGCTCGCGGCGCTCGCGATGGGCGTGTCGGCGGGCGCCGCGGTCGGGCACCCCGCGCTCGCCGGGCTGGGGGCATGCGGGGCGGCGCTGCTGTTCACAGCCCTCTGGGCCGACGCGGTGCTCTTCCGCGTCTACTCGATCGAGCTCGGGCTGGAAGGGGTCCGGAGCATCGTCGTCCCGCTCTTGTACCGCGAGCTCGCGGAGGTCGCGTTCGCGCGTCGTTTCTTCCGCGAGCAGCGCGCGTTCTCCGCCGTGCCCGCGCTGGTGGGCGCCGCGTACGCGTCCGCGCTCCTGCCGCGCCCGGCGGCCTCGGCGCTCGCCTTCGCGGTGGGCGGGGCGATGATCGTCGTGTCGCTGACCGGCGATCGCCCGCGGCGGCTGGCCCTCTGGGGGGCGGGGTGCGCGCTGCTCGCGGCGGCGCCCGTCGCGGCCGGCGTCCGTGCGGCGTCGCTCGGGGCCGGGTGCGCGGCGCTCCTCCTGGCGGCGCGCGGGATCCGCGTCGGCGCGACGAGCGTACTGCGCGCCTTCTTTCTGCCGCGCGCCGTGCGGGCGCCGGCGCACTTCGCGCCGATCGAGCGCGACGCCGCGGCCCTCGATCTTCGGCTGCGGCCCCCGTCGCGCAGCGATCGGCACGGTCGGCTCGCCGGCTCGAACGTCGTCCTCTGGACCTTCGAGTCGATGGGACGGGCCCACCTGCGCGCGTACGGCGGCGGCGCGCGCACGCCGTTCCTCGACTCGTTGCTCGCCCGCGGCGCCGCGTCGGACCACCACTTCGCCCCCGCCGCCCTCACGAACGACGCGCACGTCGCGCTGTACGCGGCCGACCACGTCGAGGCACGCGCCTTCCCGCCGCTCGAGGCCCTCGCCGCCGCCGGCTACCGCCTCGTGTACCTGACGTCGTGCGCGACCGGTCACTACGGCCTCGGCGACCTGCTGCGGCGCGCCGGATTCCACGCCGTCCTCGATCGGGCGGCGCTCGGCGGTCGCGGCGTCGGCGACCGCGCGCTGCTCTCGCGCGGGCTCGAGCTGCTCGAGCGGGAGCTGCGCGGCGGGCCGGTGTTCGTCCACGTCCACACGTCCAACAGCCACATCCCTTACCGAATCGAGGACGCGGCGTCCTTCTCGCGCCACGACCCGGGCGACGACTACGGCCGGTACCTCGACAGCCTCGAGGAGGCCGACGCCATCCTGCGCGCGATGGCCGAGGCGATCTCCGGGCGCGCCGGCGGACGCGAGACGCTCTGGATCGCCTCGGCCGATCACGGGCAGGCCTTCGGCGAGCGCGGCTACCGCTCGCACGGAAGCGCCGTCGTCAAGGAGCAGGTGGACGTGCCCTTCGTCATGGATCACCCGCGCCTGGGGCCGGCGCGCTTCGCGTGGTCGTCGCACCTCGACGTGCTGCCCACGGCGCTCGATCTGCTGGGCATCGACGGCGGGCGCCCGTGCCGCGGCGAAACGCTCTTCGGGCCTCGGCGCGAGCCGCTCGTCGTGCTGTCGGCCGGGCGGCCGGCGCGGTCGACGACGTCCAATTTCGGCCTCGTCATCGGCGATCGCAAGTACATGGTCGATCTCGTGCTGGACCGCTGCCTCGAGCTGTCGTGGGCCGACGAGGGGCGCGAGCTGGTCGGGGCGGAGGCGGCCTACGCGCGCGCGCTCGTCGCACACGCGTTCGGCCGCGTGGGGCTGCGATGAGCCGCAAGCGGGTGCTCGTCGTCTGCGCGGGCGCGTGGGACAAGGACGCTCTCTCGCGTCCCGCGGTGGCGGCGGGCCACGACGTCGTCTTCGCCGGTCACGAGCTGATCTCCGGCGTGTCGGCGTGGCGCGCGCTGACGTTCGACGTGTTCGCGTGGGTGCGCCGGACGGCGGCGGGCCACCGCGGCATCGACGGCGTGATCGGGACGGGGGACTACCCGGGCTGCATGCTGGCCGCGGGAGTCGCCGAGGAGCTCGGGCTGCCCGGGCCGCGCACGCGACCCGTCGTGGTGCTCAGCCACAAGCACTACAGCCGCGAGGTCCAGCGCGCCGCGGTGCCGGAGGCGACGCCGTGCTTCGAGCCGGTCGACCCGTTCTCCGACGCGGAGCCCGAGAGCCTGCGCTACCCGTACTTCCTCAAGCCGGTGAAGGGGACGATGTCGATCCGCGCGAGGCTCGTCGCGTCGCGCGAGGAGCGCCGGCGTCTCTTGCGCTTCGCGCTACGCGAGCGCGTGCAGAAGACGTTGCTCCTCAGGCCCTTCCAGCAGCTGCTCGACCGGCACACCGACGGGCGCGTTCCGGCGCACTATTTCATCGCCGAGTCGCCGCTTTCGGGCGAGCAGGTCACCGTCGACGGCTTCGTGCAGGACGGCGCGGTGACCATCATGGGGGTGGTCGACTCGCTGTTCTATCCGGGCACGCAGAGCTTCGAGCGCTTCCAGTACCCGTCGCGGCTCCCGCAGGAGGTGCAGGCGCGGATGGGGGCGCTGGTGCGCACGCTCGTCGCGAAGAGCGGCCTCGATCAGTCGTGCTTCAACGTCGAGTTGTTCTACGAGCCGAAGACCGGCGCGGTCCAGGTCATCGAGGTCAACCCGCGCATGTCCTACCAGTTCGGCGACCTGTACGAGCGCGTCGACGGCGTGCACACCTACGAGCTGCAGATGCGCATCGCGCTCGGGCAGCCGGTGCGCTGGGAGCCGCGGCGCGGACGCGACCGGGTCGCCGCGAGCTTCGTGATGCGGCGCTTCTCCGACGCGCGCGTGCGCGCCGTGCCCGGGCCGGAGGCGCTAGTGGACCTCTGCGCCCGCTACCCGGGCACGACCGTGAAGATCCTCTGCGCGGAGGGCGACCGGCTCTCCGACCACGACCAGGACGTCGGCAGCTTCCGCTACGCCATCGTCAACATGGGCGCGCAGAGCGAGGAGGAGCTGCACGCCGGCTACGCCGAGGCGCGCCGGATGCTGCGCTTCGAGCTGGAGCCCGCGTGACGGCTATCCTCCGATGCGCCGCTCGTAGCCGAGGACGTCCTTGCGGGTGAACGCGAGCATCGCCGTGCGCACGAAGATGAGGTGATCCTCCTCCTCGTGCAGGCGCTTGCGGAACTCGGCGCGCGCCTCCTTGTCGTCGGCGTCGTCGGCCAGCTCGATGAGCAGCTCCCAGCCGGCGTTGTCGACGAGCTCCGCGGTGAGCATCGCGTGCATCACGTGGGGCAGCAGATCGTCGGTCGTGACGACCTGATCGATCCCCTGCGACTCGCGCTCCACGAGCTGCGCCATCTCGGTCTTGACGTTCGTGTCGCCGCCGAGGTCGCGGATCTGCTGCTCGAGCCACTCCTCGTGCTCCTTCTCCTGATCGCGGAACGTCTGCAGCTCGTCGCGGAACGCGCCGACGGACCCGCCCCCGGGCGTGGCGTCGAGCTTGGCGAGGATCGAGTCGTAGAGACGCACCCCCTCGCGCTCGAACGCGAGGCGCTCGCACAGGAGGTCGATCAGCTTGGTCTTGTTGTGCTCCGCGAGCTGCTTCATGTCTGGGCCCTCCGTCGTCGTCGATGTCACAGGTGGATCTGCTCGGATCGTGCCGACACGTCGCGGAGCAGCTGCGCCGTGTGCTCGATCGGCTCGACGCGAGCCAGGTCGGCCAGGCTGACGACGCCGACGGCCTGGCGACCGTCGACGCAGACGACCCGCGAGACGCGTCGAGAGCGCATGCGTTCCGCGAGCACCCGGAGCGGCTCGTCGCCGGCGCACGTCACGACGCCGCGAGTCATGAAGTCGGCCACGCGCGCGTCGTCGCCGAGCCCCGGCGCCACGACGCGCAGTACGAGGTCGCGATCCGTCACGACACCCACCAGCGCCCCCCGGTCGTCGCACACCGCGACGAGGCCCACCCGGCGCTCGCGCATCTGCTCGGCGACGCCCGCGGCGTGGTCGCGCTGGTCCACGCGGACCACGTCGTCGCTCATCACGTCGGCGCACGTGCGCGGCTGGTCCGTCCGGCGCGGCGCCGACTCGCGCTCGGCCACCGCCGTCAGCACGAGGCCCGCATGCCCCTGCGATCCGACCGCCGCCACGTCCGACAGGCTGATGACGCCGCGCGCGTGGCGCTGGGCGTCGATGCACACGATCCGGCTTCGCTGGAAGCGCCTCATCAGGTCCTCGGCGACCCACAGCTCGTCCTCCGGCGAGCAGGCCACCAGCTCCGCCGTCATGGCCTCGCCGACCGGTGCGGCCGCAGGGTCCTTTCCGGTGCCCAGGACGCGGACGACGATGTCTCGATCGGTCAGCGTGCCGACCGCTCGTCCGAGCTCGTCGCACACCGGGAGGAAGCCGACGCCGCGATCGCGCATCGCGATGGCCGCCTCGGTGACGAGTGAGCTGTCCAGGACGTAGACGACGTCCCGCTTCATGAGCTCCAGGCACTTCATCGCGCACCCCCGAGCACCCCCGGTGCGACACGCGTGCCGCGCCCGCGGCTCCCTGCCGCATCCTGGGAAGGCACGCGCGATGCAGCGCTCGGCGGCACGATGGGCGCACCGAGCGTCACGGAGCTCTTGCGACGCCGCCACCGCGGCCTCGAAGCGCGGATCGCCGCGCTCGAGGTGGACTCACGCTTCCGGCGGGCTCGCGTGGTTCAGCTCGCGGAGGAGCTGGTGGCTCACGCCACGGTCGAGCAGCTGGTCGTCTACCCGTACGCCGAGCAACTGCTCGGCGTGCGCGACCTGTCGCTCGAGATCGAGCGATCGCTCGACGCGTTGCTGTCGGTCGTGGGAGGGATCGACGACGACGAGGAGTTCGCGGTGGCCATCACGCGCCTGTCGGCCGTCTTCGAGTCGCACGTCGACGGCGACGAGGTGGGGCTGCTGCCGATGATCGAGGCGCTCGGCGACACGGATCAGCTGGCGCGCATGGGCGGCACCATCGAGGAGTTCGAGCGGGCGCTGGCGACGTCGCGCACGGCGGGGCCGAGCTTCTGGCCCGAGACCGCCGCAGACGTCGTGGCGCGGGGCGGCGGACGGAACTGATCCCGTGACGGCGCTGCCGAGCGCCCCGTCTCGTCGTCAGTCTTCTTCTTCGACGTGCTTGAAGCCGCTCTCCTTGACGACCTTGTCGGCCGTGTGCGGCGGGCAATAGTCGTAGTGGTCGAATCCGATGGTGAAGCTCCCGCGTCCGCTCGTGATGCTGGTCAGCTTCGGCTCGTAGTCGTTGGTGTTGGCCAGCGGCACGAGCGCCTCGACGACGCTGTTCGATCCGACGCTGTTCGTGCCGGTGACGCGCCCCCCGCGCGCGTTGATGTCGCCGATGACGTCCCCGAGGTAGTCGCCCGGCACGGTCACCTCGAGCTTGGCGATCGGTTCGAGCAGCACCGGCTGCGAGGCGAGCAGCGCCGCCCGCAGCGCACGCGCGCCGGCCACCTGAAACGCGGCGTCCGACGAGTCCACCGCGTGGTACTTGCCGTCGACGAGGCGCACGCGGAAATCGACGACCGGGTAGCCGGCCAGCACGCCGCGGTCCATCGCCTTGCGGATGCCCTTTTCGACGCTGGGGATGAACTGCCGCGGGATGACGCCGCCGACGACGTCGTCGACGAACTCGAAGCCGCTGCCGTGCGGGAGCGGCTCGAGATCGATGTAGCAGACGGCGAACTGGCCGTGGCCGCCGGTCTGCTTCTTCAGCTTCCCTTCGACGTGCTGCGCGCGCCCGCGCACCGTCTCGCGGTAGGGGATGCGCGGCGGCCCCAGTCGGCAGTCGATCGAGGCGCGCCGCCGCAGCCGCTCGAGCGTGATGTCCAGGTGCAGCGCGCCCAGCCCCTCGATGAGCATCTCGCGGCTGACCGCGTCGTGCTTGAACACGAGGCCCGGATCTTCCTCGCAGATGCGGTGCAGCATCTGCGCGGCCTTGTCCTCGACGCCCTTGCCCTCGACGATGAGCGTGCGCGAGTAGAGCGCCGGCGGCGGGGACGGGAGCTTCGCGACGAAGGTCCGCTTCTCGTCGCTCAGCGTGTCGCCGGTCTTGGCCGTCTTGAGCTTCGCGATCGCGACGATGTCGCCGGCGACCGCCTCGCCGACCGGCTTCGTCTCCTTCCACGTCCCCTGCGACAGCACCCCGACGCGCTCGCGCTGCCCCGTCGTCGCGTCGACCACGTTCATGTCCTGCTTCAGCGTTCCGGACAGCACGCGCGCGTAGCTCACCTTGCCGGCGTGCGGGTCGACGTGCGTCTTGAAGACGAGCGCCGCGACCGGCGCGTCGGCCTTCGCCTCGCGTGTCTCGGACCCGCTGGCGGACTCGAACGGCGGGCGCGCGTCGGGGGAGGGGAGCAGGTCGACGATCGAGTCGAGCAGCGCGACGATGCCGCTCGGCATCGTGCAGGACACCTCGTAGACGGGGATGAGCTTGCCCTGCGCCACGGCCTTCTTGGCGCCGGCGTCGAGCTCCTCCTGCGAGAGGTCACCGTCGTTCAAGTACCTCTCGGTGAGCGAGTCGTCCGTTCCTGCGACGTCGTCGACCAGGTGCGCGCGTGCCTCGTCGACGCGCGGCCTGGACTCGGGCGGGATGGGCAGCCCGGCGGTGGAGTTGGGCGCCTCCGGCGTGCCGATCCACGCCTTCCCCGTGCGCACGGCGATGACGCCGTGGAACTGCTGGCCGACGCCGTCGGGGATCTCCATGAGCGTGACCGGCGCCTTGATCTGCTGCTTGATCTCGGCCACGACCTCGTCGGGTCGGGCGTGCTCGTCATCCATCTTCGTCAGCACGAGGAGGCACGGCTTGCGCTGCTCGCGCAGCCACCCGAGCGCGCGCTCGGTGCCGGTCTGCAGGCCGTCTCGCGCGCTGACGCACACGAGCGCCGCGTCGCACGCAGCCAGCGCCAGCCTCGCCTCGGCGACGAAGCTCGCCTCGCCTGGCGTGTCGACGAGGTTGATCTTCTTGCCGTTCCACTTGAGCGATGCCGGGCGCGCTTCGAGCGTCGTCATGTGCGCGCGCTCTTCGGGCGAGTCGTCGAGGCCACTCGCCCTGTCACCGGCTTTTCCCAGCTTCGGCGTCACCCTGGCGAGAAACAGCGCCGCTTCGACGAGCGACGTCTTGCCCGCGCCCTTGTGACCCAGGACCACGACGTTTCGAATGTCGGCGGTCGTGCTCATGCACTGCCCCCTTCCGCGGTTCGGGAGAACGAGCGAAGCGTGCAACGCGCCGCGCACGCGCCGCAATGCTGGACGTAAGGCGAGCGGTCTGGATCGTCACGACGCGATGCGCCGCAGGCGGAACGCGACGCCATCCCACAGCTTCAGAGGATGAGCGCCGCTGACCAGCAGCTGGAAACCGTGCTCTTCGGCCAGCGCGCGCGCCTCGCGGCGATCGCGCTCGAGGTCGTCGCGATACGACCAGTTGAGCACGACGAGCTCGCCGGGAGGCCGCAGCACGCGCGCCGATTCGCGCATGTACGCGCGAAGGAGCGCTTCGCCGACGGCGACGACGTACGGCATCGAATCGATGGCGAGGACCAGGTCGAAGCGCGCGTCGGGCCAGGGCGTCAGGTCGCGGCCCGAGCCGAGGACCACCGACACGTTCGGTGCGTCCACGCACCGCCGGCGCGCGGCGTCGACCATGCCGGACGAGACGTCGATCGCGTGCACCTCGTGGACGCGCGGTGCGATGGCGCGCGCGACGCGGCCGATGCCGCAGCCGAGGTCGAGCACGTCGCGCGTCGGGGCCAGCAGCGACCAGGCGTCGAAGAGTCCGACGAGCTCCTCGGTTGCCGCCGCGAGGCGGGCCGGGCTGCCGCGCGAGTACAGGGCGACGCTCGCCTCCTCGGAGCAGCGCACACAGGCGTCGAACAGGCGCGCGGTGCCGTCCACGGTCGGGGGCGGGTAGACCTCCTCCCGCCCGACGAGCGCGACGACGCGGCGATCGCCCTCGGCCACGTCGTCGCCGTCGCCGCCGGAGCCCGACCCGTGGGGGCCGGAGCCCCAAGGCCATGAACCCGACCGGTCCGACTGCATCGTCTCCCCTCCCACACTTCGGCAGCGATCTTCGGCTCCGGCCGCCGAATGCTCGACGCGCGGCCCACCATCACGTTTAAGAAGAAGTGGGCCTCGTGGTAGCTATGAGCGTCATGAACACCAAGGACATTCGTCATTCGCTTTGCATTGCGTTCGCCGCCGGAGCGCTGTCGCTGGTCGCCTGCGGCGGCACGTCCGACGGCGGCAAGGGCGCGGACTCCGCCAGCGACCAGGCCCAGGAGGGCCTCGTCGGCAACCCGGCGCCCAACTTCACCGTCAAGGCCATCACCGGCGGCAGCGGCTCGGTGTCGCTCAAGTCGCTGCGCGGCAAGGTGGTGATGGTCGACTTCTGGGGCACGTTTTGCGAGCCCTGCAAGAAGTCCTTCCCCAAGCTTCAGGATCTCAACACCAAGTACGCGGCCAGCGGCCTGCGCATCATCGGCATCAGCGAGGACGAGTCGGACGACAAGGACAAGATCCCCAGCTTCGCCGACACCTACGGGGCCAAGTTCACGCTGGGCTGGGACGAGGACAAGTCGATTGCCCGATCGTACAAGCCCGAGACGATGCCCTCCTCGTACATCATCGACAAGAAGGGCGTCGTGCGCTTCGTTCACGTTGGGTACCACGACGGAGAAGAGGTCGAGATCGACAAGCAGATCAAACAGCTGCTCGACGAGTAGCGGGATACGCTCTTGTTTTCCGATGGGGCCCCGGCCCCATCGGGGTTGCTTCGCGCCGACGGGGCCCCCGCCTCATCGGGCCTCGCTTGTCGGTGAGTTGCTTGTCGGTGAAGCGGGCACCGGCGGTGGGCGGACGGAGCAGGAGGGCGGTGCGGCATGTGGGCGGAGGGTGGTACGCGTCTCGTGAGGCGCAGCTTCTGTCTGGCGCTCGCCGCGGTGGCCGCCGGCGTGCTCACCGGTCGCAGCGCATGGGCCCAGGACGCGGCCAGCGCGATGCGCGAGCTCGCGCAGTCGAACGACTTCCGCGTGCGCGTGAGCGCGGCCCTGTACCTGGGGCGCACCAGGCCCCAGGGCGCGCGCGAGGCGCTCGAGAACGCCCTGCGCGACGCGCACCCGGCCGTCCGCATCGCTGCCGCCGCCGCGCTCGGGTCGATGGGCGACCCCGCCGCCATCGGCCCGCTCTCCCGGCATCTCGCTGGCGAGCCGTCGGCGAGCGTCCGCGCGCAGATCGAGTCCAGCCTTGCGCAGCTGCGGCGCGGGGTCGCTGCGTCGCAGGGCGCCGACGAGGACCCGCGAACGCTCGCGCCCGGGGTGCGCTACGTGGTCCGACTCGGCACGATGCGCAACGCCACGGGCGTACGCGGCGACGACCTGCGGCGGGTGCTGCAGAACGCGGCGCGTGCGCGGGCGCGCGCGTTGCGGGGCGCAGCCGTCGTGGCGGGCTCCGACCCGCATCTGCTCGCGCAGGCGAGCGCGCGGCACCTCCCCATCATCACGCTCGACGGGTCGGTCATGCAGCTCACCGAGGCCAGGGTCGCGGGCAACGTGCAGGTGCAGGCGCGCGTCGAGTTCGCGATCCGGCGCGAGCAGACGCTGCGCGGCACCGTGTCCGGCGCCGCGACGACCTTCGGCTCGGGCCCGTCGCTGAGCGAGCAGGGCCGGCGGCAGCTACAGGACGACGCGGTGGACGGCGCCGTGCAGAGCGCGCTTCGCGGCGCCGAGCAGGGGCTGATGGTCGCCGCGCGTTGACCTCCGTGGTGTAGCCTGAGGGGCAGGCATGGACGCCGCCGAGTCGGTCCTTCGCGCAGGCTACAAGCTCGACCGCTACGAGCTGCTCTGCCCGATCGCGACCGGTGGCATGGCCACCGTGTGGTTGGCGCGGCTGCGAGGCAAGCGCGGCTTCGAGAAGCTCTTCGCGATCAAGACGATCCGCACCGAGCTGGTCGAGGACCAGCGCTTCCAGGAGATGTTCCTCGACGAGGCGCGCATCGCGTCGGGAATCCAGCACCCCAACGTCGCGCAGATCCTCGACCTCGGCGAGCAGGACGACGTGCTGTTCATCGTCATGGAGTGGGTGGACGGTGACGCCCTCGCCAAGATCCGCAAGCTGCTCGGGAAGCGTGGCGCCAAGGTGCCGATCGGCGTCGGCTTGCGCGTGCTGGCCGACGCGTGCGCGGGCCTGCACGCCGCGCACGAGCTGCGCGACGACAAGGGGGAGCCGCTCGAGATCGTCCACCGCGACGTGTCGCCGCAGAACATCCTCGTCGCCTCCACCGGCGCGGTGAAGGTGATCGACTTCGGCATCGCCAAGGCGCACAACCGCAAGCAGGGCGAGACCCGCACCGGCGTCGTCAAGGGCAAGATCCACTACATGGCGCCCGAGCAGGTGAAGAAGGGGCGCACGGTGGACCGGCGCACCGACGTGTGGGCGCTCGGCGTGTGCCTGCACGAGCTCGTGGCGGGCCGGCTCCCGTACGACGGCGACGACGACGTCGAGGTGATCCGAAAGCTGATGACCGACGAGGCGCCGCCGCCGGCGTCGGGGATCCCGGACCCCGTCGCGCGCGTGCTCGAGCGCTCGATGGCGCTCGACGCCGACGCGCGGTTCCCCACCGCCGCCGGCATGCAGCGGGCGCTCGAGGCGACGCTCAAGGAGCTCGGCGAGTCGACGACGAGCGAGGACGTCGCGAGCTTCCTACGCGCCGAGCTGCCCGAGCTGTCGCGGACGCGCCGCGAGGTGGTCGGCAAGGCGACCGACGAGGCGCGCGAGCGCGGGACGCCGATCACCGAGGCGCGCGAGAGCGGCACCTCGCGCGTGGCGACGCGCCGCCGCGAGGAGGACGTGGCGTTCGCGCCCACGGTGATGAGCGAGCGCGAGCCGGCGATCGCCCTGCGCAAGCGAAAGGACGGGGCGGCCACGAGCGCGTCGGTGGCCCTGGATCAGGAGCCGCTCCGCATCCCGAAGAAGAGCCGCGCGTGGCTTTGGGTGCTCCTTCTTCTTGTGGGGGCGGGCGGCGGCGCGGCGTACCGATGGCCGGCGCAGGCGCGCCGGGTGCTCGGCGCCCTCGGCCTGCCGGGCGGCACCGCGCCCGTGCCGACCGGCCCGGCGACCGAGATCCGATCGGTCGCGCAGCCCGCGCCCCCCCCTCCGTCGCCCATCCCCGCTCCGAGCGCGTCGCCGGTGGTCCCGACGTCGGCCGCCGCGCCGTCGGGCGAGCGCGCCCGCGGGTCCTCGGAGCCGAACGCGAAGCCACACCCGAGCGAGCACGAGCCGATCGCCGAACCGCCGCCCGCGCGCTCGGCCGCGACGGCGGCAGCTTCGGCCACGGCCGTGCCCGTCGCCTCCGCATCGGCGAGCGCGAGCAGCCCGCTCGCCCCGCTGCCGCCCTCCAGCGCGGCGCCCGCGGGCAGCGGCGCGACGCCGTCGCCGTCCGCCAGCGCCGACGACGACCCGAACAACCCGTACAACAACTGAGCCGTGTCCGGCGTGCTATGAGCACGCTGCCATGACGGTCCGTACGTCCGCCGAAGTTCGCCGCGCGTTCCTCGATTTCTTCCGCGGCAAGGGGCACGAGGTCGTGCCGAGCTCGCCTCTCGTGCCGCAGAACGACCCGACGCTGATGTTCGCGAACGCCGGCATGGTGCAGTTCAAGGACGTCTTCGTCGGCAAGGAGACGCGCCCCTACTCGCGCGCCACGTCCAGCCAGAAGTGCATCCGGATCAGCGGCAAGCACAACGATCTCGAGAACGTCGGCGTCACCGCACGGCACCACACCTTCTTCGAGATGCTCGGCAACTTCTCCTTCGGCGACTACTTCAAGGAGGAGGCGATCGCCTACGCGTGGGAGCTGTTCACGAAGGTGTACGCGTTGCCGCAGGAGCGGCTGGTCATCACCGTGTTCGGCGGCGCCCCGCCGGCGAGGGACGGAACCGAGGGCATCCCCGCCGACGACGAGGCGCGCGCGATCTGGCGCAAGGTGACCGGCTGGTCCGACGATCGCATCCTGGGCATCCCCGGCGTGCCGGGCGACAACTTCTGGCAGATGGGCGAGACGGGCCCCTGCGGTCCGTGCACCGAGATCCACTGGTTCAACGGCGACGCGCCGAACGGCCAGGTGCCCTACGGCACCTTCGGCGAGGAGCCGACGCCCGACGGCCAGGGATGGATGGAGCTCTGGAACCTCGTGTTCATGCAGTTCGATCGCACGATCGAAGCCTCGGGCGAGGCCAAGCTCACGCCGCTCCCCAAGCCGTGCGTCGACACGGGCGCGGGGCTGGAGCGCGTCTCGAGCGTGCTGCAGGGGGTGACGAGCAACTACGACACCGATCTGCTCCGCGCGCTGGTCGACAAGGCCAGCGAGATCAGCGGCAAGCGCTACCGTGGATCGCAGGCCGACGACGACGTGTCGATGCGTGTCATCGCCGACCACGCGCGCACGACCGCCTTCCTCATCGCCGAGGGCATCTTCCCCGACCGCGCCGGGCGCGAATACGTCCTGCGGCGCGTGATGCGCCGGGCCATCCGCCACGGCCACCGCCTCGGCATCCGCGATCCGTTCCTGCACGAGGTGGCGCTCGAGGTGGTGCGCCTGATGGGCGAGCAGTACCCGGAGCTCGAGCGGCGCAAGGACCTCATCGCCAACGTCGCGCGGCAGGAGGAGGTGCGCTTCCGCGAGACGATCGAGCGCGGCCTCAAGCTGCTCGAGGAGGAGATCGAGGGCGTCCGCGCTGCCGGCGGCACCGTCATCCGCGGAGACACCGCGTTCAGGCTGTACGACACGTACGGCTTCCCGCTCGACCTCACGCAGGTCATCGCGCAGGAGCGCAGCCTCGGCGTCGACGTGGCGGCGTACGACAAGGCACTCGAAGAGCAGCGCGCGCGGAGCGAGGGATCCAAGGTCGGCGAGGCGGCGATCGAGCACGTCTGGCGCGAGGTCCTCGACGCGGTTCAGAGGAAGTCGCCGGGCGGCGTGAGGTTCGTCGGCTACGAGCGCGAGGAAGGGGAGGGGAAGATCGTCGCGATCGTCAAGGACGGCCAGGTCGCCATCCGCGCCACGCAAGGCGAGGAGGCCATCCTCGTCACCGATCTGACGCCGTTCTACGGGGAGTCCGGCGGCCAGGTCGGCGACCGGGGCGTCATCGAGCGCCGCGGCGTCGAGCCGATGCGCTTCGAGGTGGCCGACACGCAGAAGCCGATCGCGGGCGTCGTCGCGCACTTCGGCAAGGTGGCCAAGGGAGGCGTGGCCGTGGGCGACGCCGTGCACCTCGAGGTGGATCACGCGCTGCGCACCGCGACGCGCCGCAACCACTCGGCGACGCACCTCTTGCACTGGGCGCTGCGCGCCGTGATCGGCGAGCAGGCGACGCAGAAGGGGTCGCTCGTCGCGCCGGACCGCCTGCGCTTCGACTTCGCGCACGGCCGGCCGCTCACGCGCGAGGAGATCGCGCGCATCGAGGATCTGGTGAACGAGAAGATCCTCGGCGACGCGCCCATCGTCACCGAGGTGATGCCGATCGACGAGGCGCGCAAGCGCGGCGCGATGGCCATCTTCGAGGAGAAGTACGGCGACGTCGTGCGCATGCTGACGATGACCAGGGACTCCGTCGAGCTCTGCGGCGGCACGCACGCGCGGTCGCTGGGCGAGATCGGACTGTTCAAGATCAAGAGCGAGCAGGGGCTCGCGGCCGGCGTGCGGCGCATCGAGGCCGCCACCGGGATGAACGCCGTGCACTGGGTGCAGCAGCTCGAGCAGCTCGCGCTCGACGCGGCCCGCACGGCCGGCGCCGGCATCGATCGGCTGCAGCCGGCGGTGGAGCGCCTCGTCTCCGACCGGAAGCTGCTCGAGAAGGAGGTCGCGGACCTGAAGCGCCAGCTCGCGATGGGCGGCGGCTCCGGCGGCGGCATCGACGACATGCTCCGTGGCGCGCGCGACGTCCCGGGAGGCAAGGCGCTCGCGGTCCGGGCCGGCGTCGGCGATCCGGCCACGCTGCGCGAGCTCGCCGAGAAGCTGCGCGACAAGCTGGGCAACGCCGTCGTCCTGGTCGGCGCGCCGGGCAAGGACAAGGCGATGCTGGTGCTCACCGTCTCCAAGGGGCTGACCGATCGCTACAAGGCGGGCGATCTGATCAGGGGCGTCGCGCAGATGCTCGGCGGCTCCGGCGGCGGTCGCCCCGACATGGCGCAGGCCGGCGGCCCCGACGTGGCGAAGCTCGACGAGGCGCTCGAGAGCCTGTACGCGCGGCTGGCCTGAGCCTCGAGCGGAGCGCTCAGCGTCGGGTCGGGCGCGCCCTCGCCAGCCCGGGTCGCGCGGCCTTGCGCGGTCGAGACGCTCGCGCGCGCGCGGCGCGGCCCGCCGCCTCGATGCGCTCGCGCACCGCCTGCGGCACGCGGACCGCCGTGAGATCGACCTGGGCGAGCGCACCGGCCAGGACGGCGATCCGCTCCGGCAGCCGCATGGACGCGTCCATCACGATGAGCGCCTTGCCGTTCACGCGACAGAGCCCGCCGCGCCCCTCGAGCACGCCTCGCCCGAACGGCTCGGAGCGCACGGGGATGCCGAGCCGCGCCGCGAGCGCCTCGAGCTCGGCGAGCACGCGCTCCGGGGTCACCACGAAATGCTAACACCGGGATGCGTCGCCGCCCCCGGCGGCGCAATGAAACAGCGGCTCCGGGGTGGACTCCGGCGGGTGGCATGTGAGAGCCTACAGGTCGGACAACGAGGACGAAATCGTGGCAAAATGGTCGCGCCCCTCACGCGCCGATGCGTCGTGGGAGGGCACGAACGCGTACGTAGCCCGGAGGCAGGCGGTGTCGAGGCGAGGATGACCGACGCGAGCCGGAGCGGCCTGCCGCCGCTGACGCACGGAACGGTCGTCAACGACCGGTACGAGATTCGTCAGAGCCTCGGCAAGGGCGGCATGGGCGAGGTGTTCCTCGCGTACGACCGGACCACGCAGCAGCCGGTGGCGCTCAAGATCGTGCGCGAGGAGTCGCGCATGCCCGGCGACGACGAGGCGCTGCGCCAGGAGCTGCTGCTGGCCCGCTCGGTCAGCCACCCCAACGTGTGCCGGGTGCACGACCTCGCGCCCTCGCCCTACGGGCCGATCCTCGTGATGGAGTACATCACGGGGCAGACGCTCCACACTCACATCCGCAAGAAGAAGGCCCAGGGCGGCTACACGGCCGACGAGTTCCGCCGCATCGCGCACGACGTATCGTCCGGCGTCGCCGCCATCCACGCTCAGGGGCTCGTGCACGGCGACCTCAAACCGGGCAACGTCATGGTGACGACCAACCCGGACGGATCCTTCGGCAAGGCCATCGTCCTCGACTTCGGCTTCGCCAAGGAGCGCGCGCGCGCCTCCGCCCGGCGCCCGGGCGCCCCGCCCGACGGGGGCACCCCGAACTACATGAGCCCCGAGCGGATCCGTTCCGGCGGCGCGAGCCCCGAGGACGACGTGTACGCGCTCGGCCTCACGCTGCTCGAGATGTGGACCTGCCGCGTGCCGGAGCCCGGGTACAAGCCGCGCGCGAAGACGATGCGCCAGCAGATCATGTTCGACGTCCCCGCGGGGCTGTCGATCGACGAGATCAAGCAGGTCTTTCGCTGCTTCTCGGACGACCCGCAGCACCGCCTGCCGGCGCGGCACCTGCGCTTCTTCAACCCGGTCACGCTGACCACCAACCCGATCCAGGTCCCGCGCGAGCGGCTCGATCCGGGCCCTCCGCCCGGGCGCAGCGCGTCGCAGTCGTTCGTCGCCGGCACCCAGGCGCTCCTGGCGACGTTCGCCACCAACGCGCCGGAGTTCGTGGGCGAGCTGGTCACCCTCGACAAGCCCGTCGTCAGCGTCGGCCGTCGCTCCGACAACGACCTGTGCGTCCCGGAGGCGACCGTGAGCGGCCAGCACGCGCTGCTCCGGTGGCAGAACGCGACGTGGACCGTCGAGGATCAGGGCTCCACGAACGGCACGTACGTCGATCACACCTACGAGCGCCGCAAGACCGTCAACCTGATGCACGGCGGCGAGGTGCAGCTCGGCGAGCTTCGCTTCAAGCTGGTGACCTTCGGCAGGGACAGCGCGAACCACAAGCGGGCGCGCGCCTACCTCGCCAAGCGCGACGGTCTCACGGGGCTGCTCGGGCGCGAGCAGCTGCTCCCCGCGCTCGAAGAAGAGTCAGCCTTCGCCGACTGGGTCGAGGCGCCGCTGACGCTGGCACGCTACGAGCTGCGCGGGCCCAATCGGCTGGTCAGCGATCGGCCGACCATCCTCGAGATGCTCGCCTTGCGCCGGGGCGCGACCCGCATCGTCGAGCTGACCGACATGCTGCTGCTGTCGCTCATCGCCGTCACCGCCGGGCGGACGGGGCCGCTGCGCTTCTGCGTGGCGATGGTCGGCCCCGGCCCGCAGGAGGCGCGCAACCTGGTCGAGCAGGTGGTCGGCCAGGTGCAGGGGATGATGCCCGAAGGCCTCGAGCTCGCGGCGACGATCGCCCGCTACGAGCCCGGCGTGAGCGTGCGGGCGCTGGTCGACGGCTAGCGACCGCTCGCCGCCCAGTGCGCGTCGATCCGCGCCTTGTCGAGCGCCGATCCGTAGACCGCCACCTCGTCGACGTCGCCGGCGAAGTAGGCGGGATCGAACGTGCTCGTGCCGACGAGGAACGGCGCGGAGAACGTCGCCATCGAGCCGGTCGCCTGAACCGAGCTCGCGAGCGCGTCGTCGTAGTAGAGCGTCTGCTGCGCGCCGTCGTAGGTGGCGACGACGTAGTGCCACTGGTTCTCGGCGACGGCCGCGGTCATCGGACACGGCTCCTGCGTGTTGGCGATCCAGCGCTCGAAGCTGCCGGTGTTCGGATCGGAGCTGCCCGAGGGATCGCGCAGGAACACGAGATAGCCGACACGCGGAGCCCCGGCGTCCCCCTCGCGCGCGACCAGGCGCTGGTAGCTCGTGGAGAGCGCGACGGGCCGGGCCCACAGCTCGATCGTCATGGGGGCGTTGCCGGCGAAGTTGAACCTGTCGCCGGCGTCGAGGTAGCCGGTGGCGCCGTCCAGGGTGACCGCCGCGTCGCTGCTCGACGCCAGTGCGCCGGCAGCGCCGAACGTCACCGTCCCCACGTAGGTCGCGTCGTTGCCGTGGCCGCTCGCGTCGTGGGCCGTGGGGCCCGCGGCCTCGTCCAGATGCCAGTACGCCAGCGGGCCGTCGGACAGCACCGAGGACGCGTACGTCACGCCGGCGTCGCGGCCCGCGTCGCTGCCGCCCGAGGCGTCCCGGTTCGTGCCCGCGTCGGTGGCGTCCGGACCGGCGTCGCTGGCGTCCGTGCCGGCGTCGGCCTGCGCGTCCTGCCCCTCGACCGGCGCGTCGTCGCCCGCCTCTGCGGGGGGCTGGATCGTGGCGTCGTCACCGGCCGGTCCGCCGCCGTCTCCGCCGGTGAGCCCGTCGAGCGGCGCGACGAGCCCGCAGCCGACGAGCGGCACGAGGGCGGCGACGACGAGGCGCCTCATCGTGCTGCCATGATACCGCGCCCTTGCGCCTGCGTGCCCGTCGCTTGTAGGGTCCGCCCGTCCGCGTCATGGCCGAGCGTCGCGAGCCCTCCCACCCGCCGTCCGATCCGCACCCGGCGCTCACACGCGCCAACGCCGGATCGGCCGTCGAGGATCGCCCGGCGCGCTTTCAGCTCGCCGCCGCGTTGCTCCTCGGGCTGGTCCTGGTGGGGAGCGGGCTTTACCTGTGGCGGCGGCCGCACACGTCGTCGGACGCGACCGCCGCCGCAGCGCCGCAGCCGTCCGCGCTCGCCTCCGCTCCGGTGGTCGCCGCGCCCGCCGCGGTCGACGCGGGCGCCCCCGCCGGCGTCGCGCTGTCGGGCGCGCGCGTGCTCGGCTGCCACGATCGCGGCCCGAGGAGGACGGCGCCCGACCAGTGCGATCACCTGGCGGCCATCGAGCAGGCGCTCTCGAGCGCGATCGAGCACTCGGCGTCCTGCGTCCCGACCGACGCGCGCGGCGGCACGATCGAGTACGTCGTCGACGTGAGCTTCCTGCACCACAGGCTGAGCGTCACGCTGCCGCGGGCGGGCCGCTCGATGCACGACCGCAAGGTGCTGCGCGCCTGCTCGGCGGCCGTGCGCAGCGCGATCGAGGGGCTCGAGCTCGACGGCATCTCGCACCAGCACGCGCGCTACGAGATCGGCATCACCGCGACCTACGGCGGCGCCGCCTCCTCTGGCGATTGACGGCGTCTCTAGCGGCTCGTCCGTGGCGCGGGAGCGCGATCGCCACTAAATTGGGGGCGCCCCGCATGGACGCACCCAAGCGCCGCCTCGTCGTCCTCGATCCCCCCGCGCCCGAGCGGGTCCTGCCCCGCCTCGACGACGACGACCGCTTCCACGACGAGTGCGGCGTCTTCGGCATCTTCGGCCACCCCGAGGCGGCCAACATGACGTACCTCGGGCTGCACGCGCTGCAGCATCGGGGACAGGAGTCGGCCGGCATCGTCTGCAGCGACGGCGAGCAGCTCTACGCGCACCGGGCCATGGGGCTCGTGCAGGACGCGTTCACGCAGGAACAGCTCGGCCAGCTGCCCGGGCGCATCGCCATCGGGCACGTGCGCTACTCGACCGCGGGCGGCTCGCACATCAAGAACGCTCAGCCGATCGCGGTCGACTACGCGCGCGGCTCGCTGGCGGTCTGCCACAACGGCAACCTCACCAACGCCGAGGAGCTCCGGGCAGAGCTCGAGGCGCGCGGCTCGATCTTCCAGAGCGACAGCGACACCGAGGTGTTCGTGCACCTGGTCGCGGCGAGCAAGGAGATCGCGGTCGAGGACCGGATCGCGGACGCGCTGGCCCGGGTCAAGGGTGCCTACTCGCTCCTGTTCCTCGCCGAGGAAGCCATCGTCGCGGTGCGCGACCCCATGGGCATCCGCCCGTTGTGCCTCGGCCTGCTCCCGTCCAAGAAGGACGCCCACGTCATCGCGAGCGAGCCGTGCGCGTTCGACCTCATCGGCGCCGAGTACGTGCGCGACGTCGAGCCGGGCGAGATGGTCATCATCGACGCGACGGGCATCCGCTCGGTGCGGCCGAGCGCCCCGGCGCCGCAGCGGACGTGCGTCTTCGAGTACGTCTACTTCGCGCGGCCCGACTCCAAGCTCGGCGGCCGCAGCGTCTACGACGTGCGAAAATCGTTCGGCCAGACGCTCGCCAGGGAGCACCCGGTCGAGGCGGACGTCGTCATCCCCGTGCCCGACTCGGGGGTGCCCTCCGCGATCGGGTACGCCTCGGAGCGCAACGTGCCGTTCGAGATGGGGCTCATCCGCTCGCACTACGTCGGGCGGACCTTCATCGAGCCCCAGCAGAGCATCCGCCACTTCGGCGTGCGCCTGAAGCTCAACCCGGTCGAGCCGGTGCTGCGCGGCAAGCGCGTCGTCGTCATCGACGACTCGATCGTGCGCGGCACCACCTCGCGCAAGATCGTGAAGATGGTGCGCGACGCGGGGGCGCGCGAGGTGCACCTGCGCATCTCGAGCCCGCCGACGCAGTGGCCCTGCTACTACGGCATCGATACGCCCACGCGGCGCGAGCTCATCGCCTCCAGCCACAGCGTCGACGAGATCGCCCGCTACGTGACGGCCGACTCGCTCGGGTACCTCTCGCTCGAGGGGATGCTCGCCGCCGTCGGTGGCGAGGACGCGTACTGCCACGCGTGCTTCTCGGGCCAGTACGCGATCCCGTTCACGCCGACGAACCGGCGGCAGATGCGGCTCGTCGGCGTCTGAAGGCCACTCCGGGGCGCGCTGCGTTCGCGGGCTGGTGAAGCGCCACGAGCATTCGTTTCGAGCTCACGGTGATCCTGACGTTCTCCTTCGAGCGGAGGACGACTCGATCGACGCGCCGTGCCTGCCCGGTCGCCGGCGGGCCCGTTTTCATCTGAACGAGGGCCCGCCGCGCCGCGGGCGGGCCCGTTGTCCTCTTTCCCCGGTCCCGTCGGGCGGCGGGCGGGCCCGGTGTCCTCTTTCCCCGGTCCCGCCGGGCGGCCGGTGGGCCCGTTGTCCTCTTTCCCTGGTCCCGCCGGGCGGCCGGTGGGCCCGTTGTCCTCTTTCCCTGGTCCCGCCGGGCGGCGGGTGGGCCCGTTGTCCTCTTTCCCCGGTCCCGCCGCGCCGCGGGCGGGCCCAGTGTCCTCTTTCCGCGATCCTGCCGTCCCGCGGGTGGGCCCGTTTTCGTCTTCCCCTGGTCCCACCCGTCGCACGGCGGGCCCACGTCCTCTTTGAAAAGGGCCCCCCGTGCGCACGGCAGGCCCTCTGTCTTCGATCCCAGGGCCCGCCGGGGGCAGGGCAGGCCCGCTGATCGAAGAAACCCGTCGATCGCCGCAATGGCGGGGGCGGCCGCTCCCAATCTCGCTGCCGATTCGGGAGCCGACCGTTCGCGCGCCGGGTGGATCCTTCGATCCACGGGGCCGACCCCCCAGTGAGCGAGGGGCCGCCCCCGATCTCCCGACCACCCCCGCAAACATACGGGAAAAACCACATCGATCCCGTGCGAACGCAATCCTCCAGCGTGCGCACAATACGTGCTTCACTACGGGGTCATGCTCCCCGCCCACCGCTCCGCGGTCCGCCGACGTCCGCCGCGCGCCGCGCGCTCGCTGCTCGCCGACCGGCGTGGCGCCAGCCTGGTCGAGTACATCATCCTGGTCGGCATCGTCGCCCTCATCGCCTTCGGGGGATTCAAGTACTTCGGCGACAACGTGCGGTCGAAGGTGGACCACCAGGCGGACGCGGTCGGTCAGGTGAACGGGGCACTTGGACAATGAGGAGGCACGGAATGAACCGAAGAGTCGTCCCGTCGTTGGCTGCCGTGTGCACGCTGGCCGTGCTGGCGTGCGGACACTCGTCGGGCAGCGGCCAGGACCAGGTGATCCTCGCCGACGGCGTCAGCGTCTTGTCCAGCCAGAATACCGCGGACGTCACCGTGCTTCCCGATCGGCTCATCTTCCCCGCCGCCGACCATGCCGACATCCTGTCCAAGCCGGCCGGCGCCGTCCTCGTGGGCGACCGGGCGCCCGGCGCCTCGCAGAACAATCCGCGCGGCTTTCTGCGCAAGGTGGCGTCGGTCTCGCAGCAGGGCGCCAACATCGTCGTCATGACGAACCCCGCCACGCTGCTCGACGTCGTCAAGCAGGGCTCCTTCGAGCAGACGCTTCAGGTGCCTGCGCTCGGCGCCACCGGCCCGGTCGCGCAAAGCGGGCCGGCATCGCTCCACCCGCTCGGCAACGGGAGCCCGATCACGCTCGTGGATCTCAGCGGCAAGACGCTCCTGCACTCGAGCGGCAGCGTCCCGGTGGGAAACGACAGCGTCGGCTACGACGCGCTCCTGCAGCTGAAGACGGCGACCCTCGACTTCACGCCGAAGATCGACGTCGGCGCCAAGATCAGCCTCAACCTGAACGACCCCCTCTCGAGCCTGCAGGAGTTCCACCTGAAGGCGACCGGCACGCTCGACGCCGACCTCGAGGTCGAGGCCAAGCTGGCGCTGACGGGCAATCCCACGAACGCCGACGTCGCGCAGCTCATCGCCAAGGAGATCTTCCAGAGCTCCTCGACGACGCTGGTCGACTACCCCGTCAACCTCGGGTCGATCTCGATGGGGCCGCTCAACATGCCGGCCAGCGCCGAGTTCAAGGTCACCGTCGCGTGCGATCAGGTGAAGTGGGGCGGGGCGACGGACGTCGTCTTCGGAGGCAAGGCGAACGCCTCGGTGACCGCCGGCTTCCAGTACGACCCGAACAGCGGCGTCTCGCCCGTCTGGAGCCACAGCGAGAGCCTGAACGTCGTCGGCCCGAACTGGACGCTCAACGACGAGGTGAGCGCGCACTGCTGGATCCAGCCCGAGCTCGATCTGTCGCTGTTCGACGTGGCGTCCGGTCAGGTGTGGGCCGACGCGTGGGGCGCGATGTCGGCGGACGCGACGTGCGACGCCAACCAGAAGGCGACCGGGCAGCTCCAGGGGACGGCGTTCGCGGGCGTGTCGGCCACGGCGCACGCCAAGGTCGACGTGCTCGGGCTCATCAAGTGGGAGAAGCAGTGCACGCTGTTCGCGATCGAGACGCCGCACGAGAACGTGCAGGCGAGCTTCTCGCTGCCGGCGGGCTCCTCGGCCACGTGCACGACGCCCGCGCCCGATCCCATGCCGGTGCACGTCGACTCGCCGCCGCCGAGCTGCTTCGGCAACGGGACGAGCTCGGGCGGCGACGACGGGGGCGGGGTCGGTCCGGTCGGTGACGACGCCACCGCGGGCGACGACGCGACGGGCGACGACGCCGCGGGCGGTGACGCCGCGGGCGACGACGGCGGCAGCGCGAGCGACGCCGCCGACGCGAGCGACGGCGCGTGGAGCACCGCCTGCGACCACGACGTGTGCACCGAGGGCGACGCGCTGTCGCCGACCTGCACGATGGATGGCCAGAACGGCGCCTGCATCGCGTCGATCTGCCAGAACGACCCGTACTGCTGCCAGTTCTCGTGGACCGGCAGCTGCGTCGCCCACGTGACCAACGGCGACTTCGCGTGCACCAAGCGCACGTGCGTGGATCAGTGAGGGGCGATGATTCAGTGGCAAGACGACGGGTCCGGCAGCAGGCACCTGGCGTTCTTCGAGCAGATCGCCGGCGCCACGCAGCCGATGCCGGGCCCGCACGGGTTGCCGTCGGCCGCGGTCGGGTGGCACGTTCCCTCCGTACCGCCGTCGACGGGCACGCACGAGGCGCTCGCCGTGCAGGCCGTCAAGGTGCCGTTCACGAACAGGCAGGGCTGACCTGCCGTCGCGGTCTGCGTCTGCTTGCACGTCTTCGACTGCGGGTCGCAGTACAGGCCCTGCGCCAGGTCGCAGTCCGTCGCCGCCGAGCACGCGCCGTTCGGACCGACCGGCGTCTGGCACTTGCCGCCGATGCACGCCAGCGTGCGCACGCACGGCTGGGTCGCGCTGCACGACGCTCCCGCCTCCGCCGGCGTTGCGCACGTGCCGCCCTTGCCGGAGCTGCTGGGCGCGCACACCAGCCCCGCCGCGCAATCGCCGTCCGCGCCGCACGATCCGCCCGCCGCCGCGCGCGGTGCGCACGTGCCGCACACGGTGCCCGGCATCGAGAGCTTGCAGTGACCGCTCTGGCACTGGGCGTCCGACCCGCACGCCGCGCCGCTCGCGAGCGTCCCCGGCACGTTGCACGCCGCCGGTTGCGCGTTGTCGAGCGCTTGATCGCACGTCTCGGCGCCGAGGGCCTGCGCGCACGCGTCCATCTGCGCGGCGGTGATCTGGCTGCCGCTGGCGCCGAGCGAGGGCGAGCAGCCGAGCGCCGTGCGCTGCACGCACGTCGCCTGGTCGCCGTAGATCGTCTGGATGCTGAACGGCGCGCACGCCTGGAGCCGGCCGCACACCGCGGTCGCGAAGTCGTTGCAGGCCTGCGCGACCGTCACCCCGCCGCCCGCCTCCGCCTCCGCCCCCGCGTCGAACCCGCCGCCCGAGGAGCTCTTGTTGCTCGAGCAGCCCGAGCACACCGCGAGAACGAGCGCCGCCGCGATGCCCAACGCGCCCCTGGTCTGTTGCATGCCGAAGTCCTCCCGCGCCCAGCTTACGCCGGTCGGCCTCTGCGGCTCTAGATCTCGACGTCCTCGTAGACGCGCACGGCGCGCAGCAGCCCGCTCTCGCCGCGCTCGTACACGGCGAGCCCCGCCTGCGGCGGCACGGCCTTTCCGCGCACGCGGACGATGGTGTACTCGAGCGCGCAGGTGCGCCCGTCGTCGGCGCGCGCGCCCTTCAGCACTTCGAACCCGCCGGAGCCCGCCGCGGCGGCGAAGAGCTTCTCGTAGTGCGCGCGCAGTCCGCCCTCCTCGTCCTTGACGAGGCTCGCGCCGTCGGCCGTGCGCAGCACGCCGCCGACCTCGAAGCTGCCGACGATGCCGGCGGCGTCGCCGCGCGCCAGAGCCTCGAGGTGGGCGGTGACCGGCGGGGGTACGGCCACCTCGTCGTCCTGCGGCAGGAGCGGCGAGCGCACCGCGTGCGTGCCCTTGAACGGCTTGGTCGAGTAGTAGAGCCTCAGCTCGACTTCCCGTTCGCGCCTGCGCTCGGCCACGACGGCCACCGGAACCGACGCCCTCCGTCCCTCGAACGTGAGCGACAGCACCCCCTCGGTCACGTCCCGGTCGGAGCCCATCGTGAAGGCGATCTTCTCGAACTGCCCTTCGCGCTTGGACAGCCAGGCCGCCACCTCCTCGAGGTAGCGCGCCAGCGCCGGCATGCCGCTCGTTCGGCCGAAGATCGGGTCGTCGACGGTCGCGCGATCGCCGAGACGACGGACGAGCTGCTCGGGCTGCGCGGCAACGAGCGCCGTCAGGTAGACGTCCGACAGCCACCCTCGAAGGCTCGAAGGCGCGCCGCGCTCGGGAGCTTCCGTCATCGCCCGCCAGAATAGCGCACCTTGCGCCCTCCGGGGGAAAGGCCGATGCTCCCATCGTGGGTCTCTTCGAGTCGCTCGGGACCAGCCCGGCCGCGTCGGTCTACGAGGTGTCGCTGCGCGACGGCCTGCAGAACGAGCGCGCGACCGTGCCGCTCCGCGGCAAGATGCGCCTCATCGACGCGCTCGCCGCGGCCGGGCTGAAGCGAATCGAAATCACGAGCTTCGTCTCCCCCAAGTGGATCCCGCAGCTCGCGGACGCCGACGACCTCGCCGAGCACGCCAAGCCGCCCCCCGGCGTCGCCTTCAGCGCCCTCTGCCCCAACGCCAAGGGGCTCGAGCGCGCGCGCGCCGCGGGCATTCGCGAGATCGCGGTGTTCCTGAGCGCGAGCGAGACGCACAACAAGAAGAACGTCAACAAGACGATCGCCGACACGCTCGCCGCGTTCGACGAGACGATCGGCCCGGCGCTCGCCGCCGGCATGCGCGTGCGCGGGTACGTCTCGACGGTCTGGGGCTGCCCTTACGAGGGCGACGTCGACCCGAAGCGGGCCGTCGCGATCGCCCGCAAGCTGCTCGACATGGGGTGCTACCAGGTGTCGCTCGGCGACACGATCGGGGTCGGGACGCCGCGGCAGACCGAGGGCATCCTGCAGCGGGTGCTCGCGGAGATCCCGGCCGAGCGCATCGCCATGCACATGCACGACACGCGCGGCGCCGCGCTGGCCAACGTGCTGGTCGGCCTGCAGATGGGCGTCCGCGACTTCGACGCGAGCGTCGGCGGGATGGGGGGCTGTCCCTACGCGCCCGGGGCGGCGGGCAACCTGGCCACCGAGGACCTCGTCTACATGCTGCACGGCATGGGCGTGAGCACCGGCATCGACCTGGAGCGGCTGGTCGAGGCCGGGAAGGTGGCCGAGAGCGTCGTCGGACGACCGTTGCCGGGCAAGGTCCATCAGGCGGGCGTGCGCAGCCTCAAGGCGTGAGGCCGCGCGAGCTCCGCGCTACTCGAGGTGCATCTCGATCTTCGGGGGCGGGGCGTCCGGATCGGCGTCGGGCATCTTGAGGAAGATGAGCAGCGGCAGCACGGCGAGAAACGAGATCCCCGCCACGAGGAACACGCGGTCGAAGGCGAGCAGGGTCGACTGCCCCTGGACGATGCCGTCGAGCGCGCGAAGCGCCATTTGCTTGGCCGCCACCGGGTCGAAGCCCTTGGCGACGAAGCCGCCGACCATCATCCGCAGCCGGTCGAGGGTCGCCTGCCGTGCCGGGTCGAGGTGCGCGACCAGCGCGTAGCGTGCCTGGTCGCCGTAGGTCGTCAGCAGCGTCGCTCCGATCGCCAGGCCGATGGAACCGCCCACCTGGCGGAAGAGCGAGTTGAGCCCGGTCGCGTCGGCCATCTTGTGGCGCGGGATCGACGACAGCGCCACCGTCGACAGCGGCACGAACAGGCACGAGAAGCCCACGCCCTGCGTCATGATCGCCCAGATGACGTCGTGCTGACTGCTCGCGAGCGTGAAGTGGCTCATGTCCCAGGCGCCCCACGCGATGAACAGGACGCCCACGCCGATGATGATGCGCGGCGAGACGGCGTTGTAGATGCGCCCCACGATGGGCGTCGCGATCATCATCACGAACACGCGCGGCATCAGCGCGAACCCCGCGTCGGTCGCCGTGAAGCCGAGCAGCTCCTGCATGAACAGCGGCAGCAGGAACATCGTCGCCATCAGCAGCGCGAACATGAGCGCGCCGATGAGCGTCCCGGACAGGAACACCGGGTCCTTGAACAGGCGAAGGTTGACCGCCGGGACGTCGCACGTCAGCTCGCGGATGACGAACGCCGCGAGCACGACGACCGAGACGACGAACGAGACCGTGATCACCTTCGACTCGAACCAGTCGTCGCTCTGCCCCTCCTCGAGGAAGTACTGCAGCGCACAGAGGCCCACGACCATGAGCCCGATGCCCCACCAGTCGACGTTCTTGCGCTGCGCCTCCGCGAGCGCCCGGTTCTTGGTGACGATCTCCTCGTCCTCGTGGACGAACGCGGCCACCATGGCCAGGCCGAGCATGCCGACGGGCACGTTGATGTAGAAGATCCACGGCCAGGCGTAGTTGTCGACGATGTAGCCGCCGAGCGTGGGACCGATGGCCGGTCCGAGCATGACGGCCATCCCGAACACGGCCATCGCCATCCCCTGCTCCTTGAGCGGGAACGTCTGGCGCAGGATGGCCTGCTCGGTCGGCTGCAGCGCTCCGGCGCCGAGCCCCTGCAGCGCGCGGTACGTGATGAGCGCCTCGAGCGAGCGCGCCGTGCCGCAGAGGATCGAGCCGAGCAGAAAGAGCGCGAGGCAGAACATGTACACGCGCTTCTGCCCGAACAGGCGCCCGAGAAACGCCGTCAGCGGCATGACGACGACGTTCGCGATGATGTACCCGGTGCTGATCCAGGTGATCTCCTGAACGGTCGCGCCGAGCGTCCCCATCATGTGGGGCAGCGCGACCGCGACGATCGACGAGTCGATGGCCCCCATCAGCGTGCCGAACGTGATGGAGACGGTGACGAGCCACTTGTTCGGCTTGGGGCGCGCGAAGCGCGCGGCGGGCGCGGCGAAGGACGGAGCGGCAGTGGTCATGGGCGCGGGGCGTCGGTTCCGATGATCCGGGTGGCGCCCAGGTGGCGGGAGGGGGCCACTATATACGCTCAGGCCGGTGGCTCGCGGCGGCGCGTCGCGTAGGCGGTTGGGCTCGGCTGCCCTACGTTTCACTTCTGCAAGCGTGAAGGGAGGCGATTGCGATCCTGAAGACCTGGGGGCCTCCGGGGGCCCTGTAAAACCTCGGAATTGCTTCGCGGGTACTTGGCACGGCCGTCGCAATAGCTCCCTGCGGCACCGCGTAGGCCGGCTCTCCCCCCCCGGGCCCCTATGTGGTGCCGTTTTCTTTTTGTCGGTCGGGCACGCGCCGCGCTACACGGGCATGGTCATGCGAGCGACGGTGCTCATCCTGCTCGCCGCGCTCGGCGCTGCCGAGTGCCAGCGAACGCCGCCCGAGGACTTCTCGTCACGGACCTCGACGCCCGTCGCCAAGGCCGCGCCGCCTGCGCCGCCGCCGACGAACGGCGCCGCGGCCCCCAGCGCCCTGGCCGGCCGCTGCATCCGCCAGACGCCCGCGGCGCCCCCGGCGCCCGTTCCCCCGGGTCCCGCCGCGGCGTGCCCGACCGATCCCGAAGGGGGTCCGGGCAAGCTCCCCATCGTCCGCGTCAGCTTCCCCGACGCGCACGACGCCGACGTCGACGCGGAACTCGTCCGGTCCGAGCACGACACGGAGCGCGGGCTGATGTACCGGAAGAGCCTCCCTGAGGACCGCGGGATGCTCTTCGATCTGCGCGTCCGCGACGATCATCAGTTCTGGATGCACAACACCTGCATCCCGCTCGACCTCATCTACGCCGACGAGGACGGGCTCATCGTGGGCATCGTCGAGAACGCGCCGACGCTCGACGACACGCCGCGCGGCGTCGGCTGCCCCTCGCGCTACGTGCTCGAGGTGAACGCGGGCTGGTGCCGGCGCCACGGCGTGAAGGCCGGCCAGCGGATGACGATCCCCGACGAGGCGCGGTGAGCCCCGGGGGCGGGTCGGCTCAGTGCGAGAAGACGCCCATCAGAGAGCCCTCGGCGAGCACGTGGCCGTGCATGGCCGCTTCCACGGCGTCGCGCGTGGCGCCGGGCTGCGCCGCGAGCGGCGCGTTGAGCGCGAACACCCGGAAGAAGTAGCGGTGCTCCTCCATGCGCGGCGGGCACGGGCCCGAGTAGCCGATGCGCCCGAAGCCGTTGGTCCCCTCGGCGCCCCCGTCGGCGGCCATGTCGGCCGCTTCGCCGAGCGACAGCACGTCGGGCCGCACGTTGAACGCCACCCAGTGCGTGAAGTCGCCGCCGGGCGCGTCCGGGTCGTCGACCAGGACGGCGAGCGCCTTGGTCCCCGCCGGCGGCGCGCTCCAGGTGAGCGGCGGCGACTTGTCGGCTCCGTCGCACGTGTAATCCACCGGGATCTGTCCGTCGGACGCGAAGGCGCGGCTCGTCACCGTCAGCGACGACAGCGAAACGCCGGGCGGTGTGGACGGGTGCGAGCTGGCCGAGCGGCAGCCGTCGCACGCGGCGGTCGAGAGGAGCGCGAGCGCGACGGCGAGCCAGGGAATGGTGTTCATCGGCGAGGCCTCAGTCGGGCTGATAGACGATCGTCTGCGATCCGTCGCGGAAGTAGAAGCGATCGAACTGCGCCTTGTCGAACGTGGAGGCGCCGAACGCATTCCAGGCGATGCCCCACGCCGCCGCGGCGTAGAAGATGCGACGCATCGGCCGCGCGCCCACCGCGAGCATGACGACGAGCAGCACCGAGTAGTCGTTCGAGAAGCGGTAGCCGAACTGGCGCCATCCGGTGTTCTGATAGAGCAGGTCCATCAGCGCCGGGAGTGCCGCCGACACCGCGAGCACCACGTACAGCCACTTGCGGTCCGGCTCACCGTCGAAGCGCCTCGGCCAGAGGAGCCACAGGTAGAGCGGCGTCGTGAACCACAGCGCCAGGCCGTGCTCGTTGATCTTGAAGGGGGCGCCGAAGGCCGCGCCGCCGCCGCGCGGCGGCAGCCAGGGGAGGCTCGTCAGCATGACGCCCAGGTTCTTGCCGAGAAAGTGGTAGCCGAGCATCCCCCACTTGAGCATCCGCGCGCGCCACGCCACGGCCAGGAGCTCGTGGTCGAAATAGAAGGGGGTCGCGCGCCGGTAGCGGGCCCAGTTCATCCACGCGACGAACGCGAACGCGACGAGGACGGGCCATGCGAAGGCGGCGTACCGTCGCAGCAGCGCGCGCGCGTCGAGCCGCTCGATCGTCTGCTTCAGGCGCGACCACCAGCCGCCCTCCGCGGGCAGTCCGCCGCGGCACGAGACGCGCGCCGCCTCGAGCGCGAACACGAGCGCGATCCAGATCGCCGTCGGCCGCGACAGGTACAGGCACCCGATCATCGCCCCGCTCGGGAGCGGACGCTCGGCGTCGAGGGCGAACAGGAGGTAGAGCGCACTGGCGGCGGCGGCGACGACCATCGCCGCGAACCAGACCGTCCCCTCGACCGCCGTGAAGAAGTAGACGGTCCCGAACGCGAACACGCCGGCGAGCGCCAGGTCCTGCGCCTCGCTCCGCGGCGAGCGGCCGGTCCGGCGCAGCTTCTCGAGCACGAGGAAGAGAAACGTGGGCGCGAGCCCCGCCAGCCAGACGACGAACTGCCCGTCGCGGAAGTTCTCGACGCCGCCGGCGAGCTTCACGAAGGGGAGCATCAGGATGGCGGGAAGGGGCGGGAAGCTGATGTACGTCTTGCCCTGGTACGCGACGAAGTCGTTGTTCCCCGAGTAGGCGGGGGGGCCGCCGGCGATGTCCCACCGTCCGTGCAGCCACGCGTCGGCCAGCAGCGCGAAATGGTTGTACGGGGTGTGCTGCAGGAGCCGATCGGGGCCGGCGAGGCTCGCGTACACGCTCGTGCAGATCAGGTACACGACGGCGGCGAGGAGCACGCGGCGCGAGCGGGACCCGGGGCGCATCCAGCGCGCGAACAGGCCCTCGCTCTCGCGACCGCCCTGGCCGGGCGAGGCATCCAGCGTGGCCGACGGGTCCGGCATCGGCGGCGCAAGCTACCACTTGTCGCGGCGCCCCGCGCGCGCTGCGCCGCGTCGGCCGCGAAACAGGGCCGCCCACCCGGCCGTCCAAGCCGCGAAGCCACCTACGCGTGCTCTGCCGTCCCGCGTGCGCACACACGTTCGCACGGATTTCACGGCGCAGCCGCATTTTGCGGGTAGGCTGCGCTCGACGTCGTGGCACGTGCCTTGTACAGGCACCCGTCCCGCCGGACTCGCGGCTCTGCCGCGGCGCGGCGCAATCGAACGACGACCCATGGCTCTACCCTTCGGCGAAACCCCCGGCGCGCGCGACCCCAAGGCGCTCGCCATCCTCGCGAAGACGATCTACCGGGAGCTGCGCGGCAGCGGCTTCCAGGCGCGCGACGTCATCGCCCTCGCCGGCGAGCTCCTCGCCCAGGTGACCGCGGACGTGCGTTCGCGCGGTCACGAGGGTGCCGTGGGCGTCCGCACCCCCGCCGGGCGTGCCGACGATGGCTGCGGCAAAGACCGGGTCTAGTAGCTCTGGCGATACACGCAGTTGACACGCTGCGTGGCCTCCTTCGACAATTCCTCGGGACCCGTGGCACGCCCGAGGGCGTGCAGCGCGCATCTTCGCGCGAAACGTGGCGGAGTCTCCTCCCGAGGCACCTGAATGTTCACGATCGTCATCAGCGAAAAGGGGGGCGCAGAGCGTCGGGAAATCTTCGACAAGAACGAGATCAACGTCGGGCGCGTCCAGGGCAACGACCTGATGCTCCCGAAGGGGAACGTGTCGAAGCACCATGCCCGGCTGCTCTTCCGTGACGGGCGTTTCATCGTCACGGACCTGAAGAGCACCAACGGTACGTACGTCAACGGCCGCAAGATCTCGCAGGCGACGATCGTCCGCGAAGGCGACAAGATCTACATCGGCGATTTCGTCCTGCGCCTCGAGACGGCCGCCGGACAGCAGCCGGTCGCCGACGGGTACGCGGGCGGCGACGACTCGTCGGGCCGCACGCCCGCGCGCATGGTGCCGCCCCTCCAGCGCGACGCGGGGCCGCCGCCGATGCCGCCTGCACCCGCGCCGTCGGCCCCCGTCGGGCCACCCCCGCTCCCGCCGCAGATGGCGGCCGTCGCGCACTCGCCCGCGCCCCCGGTCGCCGGGCCTGCGCCGATGACGCCGATGGGGCCGATCGCTCCGATGGCACCGATGGCGCCCATGCCCCCGGCCATGGCGGCACCGGCCGCCACGGCGCCGCGCATCTCGCCCGACCAGAGCGTCAGCCACTACCCGCTCGAGCGCGATCCGGACGACAGCGAGAGCGCTCCCGAGCTGCGCGGCGCGCCCGTCCCCAAGGTGCCCGGCCCGCCGCGCGTGCCGCAGCCGTCCTCGGCGGAGGGGCGGCCGCGTCAGGTCACCGCCGCCCTGGGGAGCGAGCGCGCCGCTGCGCCCGCGCGCGCCACGTCGTCGGTCGCGCCGACGCCGCCGCCGCCGGCGCCGGCCAATTCGGTGCTGCGCTCGGTCGCGCCCCCGCCCGCCGCGCGTGCTCTGCCGCGCGAGACGCCGCAGCAGGCGGCCCGCCGACTCGCGCTCATCACGCTCGTCGACCGCGTCGCCGACGTCGTCGATCTATCGCCGCTCGACTCGTCGCCGGTCGTCGACGACGCTCTGTCGCAGTCGATCGACCGCGCCGTGCGCGAGCAGGCCAAGGCCATGCGCGACGAGGGCGAAGCGCCCGAGGGGATCGATCTCGATCTGCTCGCGCGCGACGCCCTTCGCGAGCTGGTCGGGCTCGGCCCCATCGGGCCGCTGCTCGAGGACGAGGACGTGCTCGAGATCCACGTCAGCCGGCCGGATTACGTCCTGGCCGTCAAGACGGCGGGGCTGGCGCTGGTCGATCCGTCGTTCACCAGCGAGGACGCGCTGGCGCGTGCCATCGCGCGGCTGGCGCACCAGGTGGGCGAGCCGTGGGAGAACGGCGAGCAGGTCGTCGAGCGGCGGCTGGCGCGCGGCGCACACATGATCGCCGTGGCGCCGCCGGCGGCCTCCGGCTGGGTGCTCACGGTTCGCAAGCGGCGCCGCATCGAGGCGACCCTGGACGAGCTGGCGCGGGTGGGCGGGATGTCGCGCGCGATCGCGACCTTCCTCGAGGCCTGCGTCACGGCGCGTGCGAACGTGCTCGTCGTGGGCTCCGGGTTCGACGCAGTGCCCTCGATGATTGGCGCGCTGGCCTCGGCGGCACCCGCCGGCGAGCGCGTGGCGCTGGTGCTGGACGCCGAAGAGATCGCCGTCCCGGCGGCCCAGGTGGTCTCGTTGACCCTGGCCGACAGAGGCGCGCGAGGCGAGCAGGCGGTGCGCGCGGCGGCGCGCCTCGGCGCCGACCGGCTCGTCGTGGCATCGGTCGCCGGCGGCGTGGCGGCGGCGACGATCGACGCCATCGGCGAGGGCTGCGAAGGCGTGCTGGCCGGCGTGGGGGCCCCATCGCTGCGCCACGCGCTGGCGCGCCTCGTGTCGCAGATCGCGCTGGCGAGGCCTGGCGCATCGGTGGAAGCCGCCCGCGAGGCGGTGGGCGAGGGGTTCGACGTGGCGGTCGAGGTCGTGCGCGCCGCCGACGGCAAGGTGCGCGTGCTCCGCGTCGCCGAGCTGGCCGGTTCGGACGCCAGGGGGGTCGCCGCGAAGGATCTGTTCGTGCTCAGCGCAGACGGCACCGGCGAGTCGGCGTACGTCGCGACCGGGACGGTGCCGCGGCTGATGAACGACTTCGCCGCGCGCGGGCTGAAGGTCGACGCGGCGACGTTCAAGCGGCGCTGAGGGGCGCTTAAGCGAAGGGGAGTGCCGGGGTCGGGGTCGACGTCTGGGTCGGGGTCGGGCCCGAGGTCGCAAGCTCGTGCCGCCGCTGCGCGGCGTCACTTCGCTTGCAGGAGACGGGGGGACGCGCGCTCGGCCTGGATTTGGAGGCGTGCATGTCGGTCGGTCCTTTCCGCGGGTGAAAGGACCGACCGACATGCACGACATTCAGCTCCCTCACCACAGGCTCAGGGCTTACGGCGTTGCGCTGCAGCTGCTCGAGGCCATCAAGGCCGCGAGGATCCGCGATGCGTATCTGCGCGATCACGCGATTCGCAGCGCGAAGAGCGCGGCGCTCAACGCGGCGGAGGGCGCGGGGCGCGTGACGCGGGCCGACAAGGCGCAGGCCTTCAAGGTGGCGCGCAGCGAGGCGGGCGAAGCGGCGGCGAGCACCGAGATCGCGGTGCGCGCGGGCGACGCCGAGGCGGCCGCGCTCGGGCCCGTGCTCGACTACGCCAACCAGTTCATCGCGATGATGACGGCGCTGATGCGGTAGC